>ENA-OROM01003165-OROM01003165.1-human-gut-metagenome-genome-assembly--contig:-NODE-3165-length-10925-cov-2.268997_pt1 | contig 10925 bp, 9 predicted proteins | sample MGYA00242129_ERZ509050 | MGnify/ENA primary metagenome ERZ509050 (study PRJEB26280, sample SAMEA2338701) | human gut metagenome | biome: human gut; feature: human-associated habitat; material: faeces...
GATGGATAAATTGACATTCAAGAATTACACTTCTTACGGGATGAACCGGGGGCGTGAAAGTCGGTATGGGGAATTTAGCACGTATGCGCAGCAACAACCTTATGATGCCCCGTATGACGAGAATGGTAATCTCGTGCGTTATTTCGATGGTTTTCAGTATAATAACCTTGATAAGCAAAATCCGTTATATGACGCCTCGTTAAACACTTTCGATAAATCGGGATATCAATCGTTAACCAATAACTTTTCCATCGAATGGGATATCATCGAGGGGTTGAAATTAAGGGGACAGTTGGGAATTTCCAGCACGGACAACAGTAGCGATTATTTCTTGCCGGCAGAACATTCCTATTTCACTACCGGGGATCAGAAAGCGGAATATGCCACGGATGAAGGATTCTTCCGTCGCGGATTGTATCGTTATGGAACCGGGAGAGAATATAGTTACAGCGGGAATGTCACGGTGACCTATAATAAAACTTTTGCCGAGAAACATCTTTTGTCCGTGGGTGTTGACTGGTCATTGGCCGAAACACAATCCCGTTCATACAGTTTCGAACTGGAAGGATTTTCGAGCGAGGATATGAGTTTTTTAGGAAACGCCCGTCAGTATATGAAGGATGGGATTCCTAGCGGAACAAAAACAAGTACCCGTCGCTTTGGTTTAACCGGGAACGTGAACTACATCTATGACGGGCGTTACTATGTGGACTTGGCCTATCGTGTTGATGGTAGCTCCACGTTCGGGAGTGACAAGAAATACGCACCTTTCTGGAGTACCGGTATCGGTTGGAACTTGCATAACGAACAATTCCTGCAAGGGCATCCCGTGCTTACGACCTTACGGTTGAAAGCCTCTTACGGGGAAACCGGTTCACAACAGGGTTCCTCTACCGGGGCATCGACAACCTACAAGTATTCCACGGACAACAAATACATGAACTGGAATGGGACGATCCTGCAAGGATGGGGAAACCCCAAGCTGACTTGGCAAAAGACGGATGAATTTAATGTCGGGATGGAGTTCGGTTTGTGGACAGGACGTGTAAAAGGAGAAATCAACGTGTACACGAAAAAGACGGCAAACCTCCTTTCTAACATGGATCTACCTCTATCAATGGGATTTTCTTCCTATATCGCGAACGTCGGGGAAGTTGAAAATAAAGGTTGGGAAGCCTCTTTTAGCGGCTATGCCATTCGGGACTCGGAGCGTAGGATGAACTTGATGTTTAGCGGGCAATTGGTTTACAACAAGAATAAAATCACCAAACTTTCCGATGCGATCAAGGCCCAGAATGAATTGTACTTGCAGGAGGATGTAGACGTGAGCAACCTGTTCTACGAGGGACGTCCGCAGAATGCCATTTATGCCGTACGCTCTTTAGGTATTGACCCGAGTACGGGAAACGAGATTTTTCTGGATAAAAACGGGAAAATCACCGATACTTGGAAACCATCTGATAAAGTATATTTAGGATCAAAAGATCAAAAATACAGGGGAAATGGCAGCATCATGTTCATGTGGAAAGGACTGACGGTCAACGTGGCCTGTTCCTATTACTGGGGAGGTAAGGTGTACAACGAGACGTTGTTGAACAAGGTAGAGGTAACAAAGAATACCTTATCCAGCCAAAACGTGGATGCCCGTGTGCTGAAATCCCGTTGGTTCCAAGCGGGTGACGTGACATTTTTCAAGCAATTGAGTAACACCCAGACCCGTGCAACCTCTCGTTTCGTGATGGATGACAATGTATTTGAGATCTCGTCTATCGGTGTGCAATATCGATGGGATACCCCCTGGATTCAGAAATATACTCGTGCCACGTCGATTACTTTCGGTGTGAATATGTCCGACATCCTGCATTTATCATCCATTAAAATGGAACGGGGAACCAGCTACCCGTATGCTCGTAACATACAGGGATATATCAAGTTTTTATTCTAACACGCAACTAAAAACTGTATTTATGAAAAGATTATATATCATAACGGTACTCGTGGCTTTGTTGTCCGTTTCTTGTAATGATTGGCTGGATGTTCGGCCGGACACGGAACAGAAAGACAAAGATTTGTTTACCACGTACAAATTCCAGGATGCCCTCACGGGTTGTTACATGAGTTTGGCCAGCCAAGATGTTTATGGCGAAAGATTAACGATGTCGAATATTGAATCTTTGGCTAATCTCTGGTACCAGTTCCGTAATTCGACACGCTACGAGGATAACGACCTCATGAACCATGACTACACGGGCGACTACTCCAAGACGGCCGTGAAGACCATCTATGCGGGATTATTCAACGTGATCGCCCAGGCGAACATGATTATTAAATATGCCGAGAAGAACGGGGATGTTATCGATGACCCCGCGGCTTATCACGGGAGAGGCGTACGCCATTCGTGCTTTTTGCCAGTTGGACGTGCTGCGTTTGTTCGGACAAATGCCACAGGGAGCCTCCCGGCAAGTGGAATTACCTTATTCTGAAACAACCTCGATTGATGAGATGCCCGCTTATTATAGTTTTGATGATTACGTCGTGAAATTAGAAAGCGACTTGTCGAAAGCGGAATCTTTATTGAAAGACAATGATCCCTTGTTCCAATATACTTTTTCCGAGTTGAATTCAGCGAACGGGAATGAATTAAGTGATAGCTACATGTACTATCGTCAGTCCCGGATGAATTATTGGGCTGTAAAAGCCATTCAAGCCCGTATGTACCTTTACTTGGGAAAGAAGGACAAGGCGTACACGCTGGCCAAAGAAATCATAGAGGCCAAAGGTGCTGACGGGGAATTGGTAATGACCATGAGCGGTGAAACCGATATTGCCAAGGGATATAAAGCCTGCCCGTCGGAATGTTTGCTCTACCTCAGTAAATATGACGTGAAAACATACTCGTCCGTTTTCTTGATCGGTAACAAAGCCGACCAACAGGCAGGCCCCTCCCATCTCGTGATCTCCAGCTCCATGTTGAGTGACTTGTATGAGGGACAAAACACGGGTTCGCACAACAGGTATCTGAATTGTTGGAACCGGAACGTGAAAGATGCGTCGGCCAACTTGTATGGAGCCCTTGCAAAATATTATTTTGCAGATGACGCTGAAAACCAGATGTTATATTACCAGATTATCCCGTTGTTACGGATGTCCGAAGTCTACTTGATAGCGATGGAAACCTCTTCCGATCTGGACGAAATAAACGAATGGTACCATGATTATATGTTGGCTCACTCCGTTGTATTGAATGAAGCAGGTTTCTCCGCCTTGAGTGAGGTCTCCGGGGAGATGGTAAACGAGTACCGCCGGGAGTTTTACGGTGAGGGACAAATGTTCTATACGTACAAAAGAACCGGGGCGACGACAATGCTTTGGGGTAACGGGAATGCCGACGAGAACGTGTACATCGTTCCTCTCCCAGAAACCGAATATAATCCTAACTCTCAAATAAAGTAAATGGTTATGAAACAGTTAATAAATATACTGATCGGGTGCATATTCCTTTTGGGAATGAGTTCTTGTGAGAAAGATTTGCCGGTGTACGAAACCCCGGACTGTTGGTTGAATTTCGTGTACTACAGTAGTTTTGATGGTTCCGTGCTAGGGACAGAAGAAGTTACCGACGAGATGCGATACGCATCGTATTCGTTCGTGTATGTCGGGGAAGAGGTTGAAGTTGACACGGTTTGGTTTGAAGTATCAACCATGGGTTTCGTGTCGGATGAGGACCGACCGTTAGAACTGGAGCAAATTCAGACAGGGGGGAATGATGCGAAGGCTGACGTGCATTATGTCGCTTTTACCAACGAAGAACTGAAGGCGAAATACATGATCCCTGCCCGTAAAACGGGAACTAAAATTCCGGTTGTTGTCAAAAGAGACCCTTCTTTGAGCAACGGGGATGTTACCCTGCAGTTCACTTTCAAGGATAACGGTTATTTCAAACCGGGATATGACGGGTTAACGACCCGCACGTTATCCATTTCTTCGAAATTAACCAAACCATCCGTATGGGAGGAATCCTATTGTGACTATGTGTTTGGTCTTTACGGGTCGGAAAAACATCGCTTGATGATCGAGTGGAGCGGGGAAAAGTGGGATGATGCGTACATCAAGGAATTAATGGACGGGGATAACGCCTATGTCAACTACTTGGCCGGTTGGTTTGCCCGGAAATTGGAAGAAGAGAATGCGAAACGGGAAGAGGCCGGAGAGGAACCCTACAAGGAAGAAGATGGAACGCCGGTTAGTTTTGAGCCTAAAAGTTGGAGTTAATTTTAAAAGCAAGAAAGTATGAAAAAATATATCATATTATCCGTGTTGTTTACGCTGTTCGGGCTGATTTCCTGTTATGATGATGATAGTAGCTTGGGTACCAAGAAAATCGGGGACATCACGATCGGAACTTTGGAAGATGCGTCGATTATTTCTTATAGCGGGAATAAATTAATTCGTGAACCGGAAATAGAAACGACTTATCCGGACGATCAATTAACCTACGCGTGGTACATTTACAAGGAAGATCAAGATAAAGGCTTCCGGACGAATAAAATAGATTCGGTCAAGAATCTGTCGTACGAGGTAAATCTACCGGCGGGAAGTTACACGATAGTCTTTGAAGCCACGGCAACCGAGAATGGTTATGCTGCGACGGCAGAGATGAAACTTGCCGTTTCTACCACTTTTTCGCAGGGATTCTACATCTTGAAAGAGACGGCAGACGGGAACACGGAGCTGGACGTGTACACGCAGAACGGGCTGGTCCCCGATCTTTTAGCCATGACCCAAGGGGAAGCGTTGCCCGGTTCTCCTCGTAACCTCTCCGTGGGTTATAGCCAAGCCTTTATCGATACCGAGGAGAACAAAATGGTGAACGCCAATACCGTCTGTATCACCACGGAATCGGATAAACTTATTTGCCTTCGTACCGTGGATATGCTGAAAGCATTTGATAATTCGAATCTACTTTTCGAGGAAATGGAAGCGGATGAGGAACCCTATTGCATGATTCGTAGTCTTGCCAGTATATTCTATTTCTCGAATAAAGGAATCCGCTCTTCTTCAACCAGTGAAAATAGCGGAAAAATGGGTTTCCCGTTGGATAACGGGGGAAGTAAACACGTTCAGATTGTAAATGGGGGATTCGGGGGACACGTGTACTGGAATAACACGAAACATCGTGTTATGACCGTGGATTACAATTGTATTGCAGCGTCTGAAGTCGAGTACAACACGGAGATCAATCAAGATAACCTAGAATGCCTATCGAGCGGCCTAAACTACGTGGGAAGAGTCGAAACCATCTACTTCCTGTGTCAGGATAAGGTTTCCGGCATCCGCTACCTGTACTTGCTCTCCGGTGGTGCGATCGTGGAAATTCGTCCGTTGAACTCGACCCTGCATTTGGCACAAGGAGATATTATTGCCGGGAACGGATTAACCGGGACATTTATTTACAGCGTACACAACAATAAACTGTATGCCTATAATTTTGACGCGGAAACGGAAATCGAGATCCCCGTCACGGGTCTTCCGGCAGGAGAAACGATTTCCTATATTTTTAACCTGTATTGGAATATGGGTCCATTTGGGGACACCTCCTTGAACTTTGACAATATCGTGATTGGGACGCAGAAAGAAAATACCTATACCGTGTACTTGTACAATATCCGCGGGGGACAGCCGTATGGTGAGCCTATCGATCAATTCTCCGGGGAAGGGAAATTGAAAAGTGTCCGTTATGTTTGCCAGCTAGTCGTGGATCAGATCGCCATGCTGGGACCGTTCTACGGGTATGGCCCGTGTTTCCCTTATTGATAAATGATACTTTACTAAAAATTTAATACGATGAAAAAAATAATTCTATTCTTGTCCGTTTCCTTGTTTGCCCTTTCATTAGTGGCTCAGACGAATTTTCGTGATATTACTTACAAGGAGGCTCTTGCGGCTGCTAAAGCTGAAAAAAAACTCGTGTTTATTGATTTTTATACTTCATGGTGTGGACCTTGTAAGATGATGATGAAAAATATTTTCCCATTGAAAGAAGTCGGTAATTATTTGAATTCTAAATTTGTGTGTATAAAAATTGATGCGGAAAAGGGTGAAGGTCCTGAATTGGCAAAACGTTATCAAGTAAAAGCATACCCTACGTTTGTTGCTATTAATCCTGCCGAGGAAATCTTGATGACTAAAGTCGGAGGTTCGGGGAGTGGGAGTGGTTTTATCGGTAGTATTGACCGCCTGATAGATCCCGACAAGACACCCGAACGTATGAAACAACGTTATGAAAGTGGAGAACGTACGGCCGACCTGATTTCTGCTTATGCGGGTCTGAAAATGGAGGAAGTTTACAAAAACCGTCAACCGGATATGACCAAGAAGGATGAGGCTTTCAAGATGGTGCAGGATTATTTTGACGGTTTGAAGGACAAGGAAAGGTTGGCAGAAGAAAATTTGTTCATCTACACGTCTTACACGGAGAGTCCCGCAGATGCAATCGCACGATATATGATTGCGAACCGGGATAAATTCGCTCCTGCGATCAAGAATGATATTTCTGATCGAATAAAAGAACTGTACAAAATGGATGTTTTAAATTATCTGACGGCCCGGGTTCCTTTTAATCAACAGCAATATGACATTGTGAAAAAAGGAGTTATGGATTTGGGATTAAATAAAGATGATTATTACACGACGGCATTCCGCTTTATTGAATCTTACGGTGCGGGGGATATGGACGCTTTCATGACGTTATGCGAGAAAGAGTATGATCAGTTGAATGATGATTACAAGTCTTCCCTTATGTATAGCTTCGCCAACGTGTTCGCCAATGCGAACGAGACGGTGAAAAAACGTGCGGCAAAATTTATACGTCATTCATTCCTGGATATGGATGCGACCATGATTATGTTTGTAGCCCAACAATTGATGCAATTGGAAGGTAAAGGTCATTAATGGCCGAGAATATTTAAAAGAGGCTTTCGAAATCGAATCGTTGAGTGTCCCGGTTCTCTGAAATAGAGACCGGGATATTTTTATGACTAAGGGAGGTCTGTAAGAGGAAAGCTCGTTGTCATCTCTTTGTTATCCGATATTTTATCTTTATTTTGTGATCAAGTCATGATCACTCACGGATAAAGTTATTTTAATAAGCAATTAAAATATTAATAGAACGCTATTATATATAGCGTTTTAATAGGGATTTAATAGCGTTCTAATAGCGCTTTACACGAAAGTCATCCGGAACTATTCAGCTATTGTTTATCAATTAAGAGTGTTATGCAGGAACTCATCCAGACTGTTACGGCATTAAGAATCAATAGTTTGAAATTAGGAATGTTTCCCCGTGCTTGGCCGGAGGTTCGAAAATCGTTTTATTTTTTGCGGTGGGAGAAAAAAGGGGGCTGTTTGGGAAAAAGATATTTCTTTGTATTGATGATGGGTTGTTGGCGCTTTTTTTATACTTTAGCCGAACTAATTTGAAAATGTGACGGATATGTATACCATAGATGAACTTAGAGCGATTATAAAAGAAGAGTTAGATAAGAAAGAGTATATACAGGAGCCGTATTCCCTGTTCGAACCGATTCTGTATATTTTGGAAGACGGGGGGAAACGCTTGCGGCCTCTTTTAACGTTGATGGCTTACAATCTTTACCGGGAAGATATTGAGAAGGTGTTGAAATCTGCTATCGGGATCGAAATATTCCACAATTACACGCTTTTGCATGATGATGTCATGGATGACGCGGAGTTGCGGAGAGGTCGGCCGACTGTTCATAAAAAGTGGAATAGCAACGTGGCAATCTTGAGTGGTGATGCGGCAGCGATCACGGCTTACCAGTGTATCGAGCATTGCGAGGACAAGTATCTGCGTCGGGCGATAGATTTTTTTAACCAGGTAGCAATGGACGTGTGTCGGGGACAGCAGTACGATATGTTGTTCGAGACCCGGAATGATGTTTCGGAGGAAGAATATATTAAGATGATTTATCTGAAGACTTCGGTGTTACTTGCCGGAAGTTTGCGGCATGGAGCCTTGCTGGCTGATGCCCCGGAGCATGAGTATAACGCTTTGTATGAATTCGGGGGATACTTAGGGCTGGCATTCCAGTTGCAGGATGATTACTTGGACGTGTATGGCGATGTGGCAGAATTCGGGAAGAATATCGGAGGTGATATTGTGGCCAACAAAAAGACTTATATGCTGATCAAGGCGTTGGAACTGGCTGATCCGGAGACGAAGGAAGAGTTGTGGGGATGGATTGAGCGGAAAGAGTTTGACCACGAGGAGAAGATCAAGGCGGTGACCCGGATATACGATCGTTTGGGAATTAAAGAGATCGTTTTTGCGGCGATTGATAAATATCTGAAAATGAGCCGGGATATTCTGGATAAGATTGATGTGCCGGAAGAAAGAAAGATCGATTTTTACGAGACGCTGGATGCGATCGGGGATCGGAAAAAATAAAATGAAAGGATAAATGAGTAAATCGAAGCAACAGTTACTGGATGAACGTTATTTGAGAATGGCCCGGATATGGGCGGAAAATTCGTATTGCGAACGTCGGCAGGTTGGTGCGTTGATTGTGCGGGGGGATGCTATTATATCCGACGGGTATAACGGGACGCCTTCCGGGTTCGAGAATATTTGCGAGGACGAGAATAACAAGACGAAACCTTACGTGTTGCACGCCGAGGCGAACGCGATCACGAAGGTGGCGAAGTCGAATAACAGCAGTTTGGGGGCGACGTTGTACGTGACGGCTTCACCCTGTATCGAGTGTGCCAAGTTGATCATACAAGCCGGGATCCGGCGGGTGGTGTATTCCGAGAATTACCGGAGTGTCGATGGGATCGAGTTGTTGCAGAAAGCCGGGATTGACGTGGCGTTTATCGAGTTGAACGAGAATCAGGAAAATAAAGATTAAATAGGAAGATAATGAATAAGAGTAATTTGAGGGCTTTGTTGACCCCGATCGTGCTGGCGCTGGCCATCGTGTTCGGGATGATGTTAAACCGGTTTCTGCCGGACCGTACGCAGGTGTCAGCGTCCTCGGAAATGTTTTTGCCCGTGACGGGGAGTAAGCTGGATTTGATTATCAGTATGATACAGAATTCGTACGTGGATACCGTGGACACGAGGCAGATCGTGGAGAACACGATCCCGGTCCTGTTGAAGGATCTGGACCCGCACACGGTATATATTCCCGCGAAGGATATGCAACGCGCGAACGAGGGGATCGTGGGAAATTTCGGGGGCGTCGGAATCCAGTTTTACAAGTATTTGGACACGGTGACCGTCGTGAAGGTGGTTCCGGGTGGACCCTCGGAGAAAGCCGGGATAAAGGACGGGGACCGGATTGTACGGGTGAACGATTCTTTGGTTGCCGGGGTAAAGATGGGTCAGGATAAGATTCAAGAGTTGATGAGGGGGGAATTGGGAACGAAAGTAGAGTTGACTATCGCTAGAAGGGGAGAGCCGAAGTTGATCAAGAAAGAGGTGGTTCGCGGAAGTATCCCGGTGAAGAGCGTGGACGTGGCGTATATGCTGAATGACACGACGGGTTATTTGAAAACGAATACTTTCGGCATGCACACGTATGCCGAGTTCATGCAAGCGTTGGTGAAGTTGAAGGCAGAGGGGATGAGGAAAATCATCATTGATTTGCGGGAGAATGAAGGCGGCGTGTTGCCGATCGCGATACAGATGATTAACGAGTTTTTGGATGCCGACCGTTTGATTCTTTACACGCAGGGACAGGCGCAACCTCGTACGGATTACAAGTCTAACGGCAAAGGGCAATTCAAGGATTTGCGCGTGGATGTGTTGATTAGCGAGTTTAGCGCGTCAGCTAGCGAGATTTTTGCCGGGGCGATACAGGATAATGACCGCGGGTTGATTATCGGGCGTCGTTCGTTTGGTAAAGGATTGGTTCAGGAGCAGCGTATGTTGCCCGACGGTTCGGCCTTGCGTTTGACGGTGGCCCGTTATTACACGCCTTCGGGACGTTCTATCCAGAAACCGTATAACGAGGGGAAAGAGAAGTATTATAATGATCTTTATAATCGTTTGGTTCACGGGGAGTTCTCACAAAAAGACAGTATTGTTTTTGACGAGAATCTGAAATACCAGACCGTGGACGGGCGTACCGTGTATGGTGGTGGCGGTATCATGCCGGATGTCTTCGTGCCAGCGGATACGACCGGGGTTTCCCGTTATTTGAGTGACGTGACGAGAACCCAGTTCTTGTACGAGTACACGTTTGATTTCATGGACCGGCATCGTCCGGAAATGGTGAATCTGAAGGATTACAAGCAGATTCAGAATTATCTGAAATCATTTGACTTGGTAAACGAGATGGCGAATTATGCTGCCCGTCGCGGTTTGAAACGGGACGAGAAGGGAATCAAGGAGTCCTACCAGGTTTTGCGTACTCGGATCGAAGCGTATATTGCTCGTCACACGATAGATGATGAGGGATTCTACCCGATTCTTGGTCAGATTGATAACACGTTGCAGGAAGCGATTAAACAATAATTGATGAAGAGTATATTACACGGGAGGCTGATTTTTGGCCTCCTGTTTCTGTTTCTTGCCTTAGGTAGTTTTGCCGACGGGCGCTATATTCCGGTGTATGATGACGGGATACGGGTGGATTACAAGTATTATTGCTTGGGATTCAACAAGGAGCATAAACAGGCGAACTGGGTGTATTACGAGTTAGGTTCCGCGAACTTGACAGGGAAAGCGAGCCGGAAGAATGATTTCCGGGTGGACCCGAAGATCAGCCGTTGGAGTGCCACGCCTGACGATTACAAGCGGAGCGGTTACGACCGGGGGCATTTGTGTCCCGCGGCGGATATGTCGTTTAATGCGAAGGCGATGAGCGAGACGTTCTACATGTCGAATATGTCTCCCCAAGTGC
>ENA-OROM01003166-OROM01003166.1-human-gut-metagenome-genome-assembly--contig:-NODE-3166-length-10920-cov-3.700598_pt1 | contig 10920 bp, 8 predicted proteins | sample MGYA00242129_ERZ509050 | MGnify/ENA primary metagenome ERZ509050 (study PRJEB26280, sample SAMEA2338701) | human gut metagenome | biome: human gut; feature: human-associated habitat; material: faeces...
CCGACCATGCCTGCATCCAGTACCGGATGCTCAACCGAGGCAAAGGCCCCGCCGTCCATTCCCTCCGCGCTCAGGCCGACCGGGTAAAATACCGGCAGTATATGAAGCACACACTGGAATTGCAGGAAAATCTGGAGCTGAAACAGGCGCAGATCGTGGAAATTCTGACCACGGATGGCGCCGTCACCGGCGTGCGCACCCAGCTGGGGGCGCAGTACGGCGCGAAAGCCGTGGTCATCGCCACGGGAACGTACTTGGACAGCACCGTCATCACCGGCCAGAGCGTCATCCCCTCCGGCCCTGACGGGATGCACCCCAGCGTGGGACTGGCGGATAATTTGCGCGCGCTTGGGCTGCACCTTCGCCGCTTCAAAACCGGCACGCCACCCCGTGTCAACCGGCGGAGCATCGATTTTTCCAAAATGGAGGTGCAGCCGGGGGACGAGACGGCGGAGCCGTTTTCCTTCCGCACCACCCACAAGGTCAACAATTCCGCCGTGTGCTACCTGACCTACACCAACGAGGAGACCCACCGCATCATCCGGGAGAATCTGTACCGCAGTCCCATGTATGACGGCACCATCTCCGGCGTGGGTCCCCGGTACTGCCCCAGCATCGAGACGAAGATCGTCCGCTTTGCGGACAAGCCCCGGCACCAGCTGTTCATCGAACCCTGCGGGCTGGACACCGAGGAAATGTACATTCAGGGTTTTTCCTCCAGCCTGCCCGAGGACGTGCAGCTTGCCATGCTGCGCACCGTGGCGGGGCTGGAACATGCGGAAATGATGCGTCCTGCCTACGCAATCGAATACGAGTGCGTCGATCCCACTCAGCTGAAGCCTACGCTGGAAACGAAGCTCGTTTCTGGCCTGTACGGCGCGGGGCAGTTCAACGGCACCTCCGGCTACGAGGAAGCCGCCGCGCAGGGACTGGTGGCTGGCATCAACGCCGCATTGAAAATTCAGGGTAGGCTCCCTCTGATCCTCACCCGGGACACCAGCTACATCGGCACCCTCATTGACGATCTGGTGACCAAGGGGACGGAGGAACCCTACCGCATTATGACCAGCCGGTCGGAATACCGTCTGCTGCACCGTCAGGACAACGCCGACCAGCGTCTGACCCGCATCGGCGGCCAGATCGGCCTGATCCCGCCGGAGCGGGTACAGGCGGTGGAGGAAAAATACGCGCAGGTGCGCCGGGAGGTGCAGCGGCTGGAGGGCAGCGGCATTCCCGCGTCGGAGGAGCTGAACGCCATGCTGGAACGGAAGGGGACTGCCCCCGTGGCCAATTCCGCCCGTCTGGCCGACCTTCTGCGCCGCCCGCAGGTGAGCTATGCCGACATCGCTCCCTTTGATCCGGAACGGCCGGAACTAAGCCTTGCCGTCACCGACGAGGTGGAGATTCAGATCAAGTACGCGGGCTATCTGACCCGGCAGGAAAAGCAGGTGGAGGAATTCAGGAAGGAAGAGGCTCGCCTTCTCCCGGAAAATCTGGACTACGCCGCCATTCCCGGCCTCCGGCTGGAGGCGCGGGAAAAGCTCGCCGCCATACGCCCGGTGTCCATCGGTCAGGCGGGCAGAATCTCGGGAGTCAGCCCGGCGGACATCGCGGTGCTGCTGATCTATCTGGAGCAGACAAATGGGTAGCAGACTGCGTGAATCCAACCCGGACGTGCAATCGGTATTTTTGCTGAAAAAGAATAGGAGCAACCATGAAACAAAATAGAAAACTGACGAAAGTCTTGCTGATGGTGTATCTGCTGGCGCTGACATGGATCATACTGTTCAAGCTTCAGATGGATTTTTCCAACCTGCGGGACATGAACTACAGAAGCGTCAATCTTATCCCCTTTGCGGGTTCGGGAATCGTAAATGACAGGGTAGACGTGTCCGAAATTCTGCTGAATGTCGCCGCCTTTGTGCCCTTCGGCATTTATGTTTCCATGCTGAAGCCCGATGGGGGATTCTGGAAAAAGGTTTTGCCGATTTTCTGCGTAAGCCTTTTTTACGAGGTCATGCAGTATGTTCTCGCAATCGGCGGGAGCGATATCACCGACCTGATCGGGAACACATTGGGCGGCGTGGTCGGAATTGGCGTGTTTGCTGGGCTGTACCGCCTGTTTGGCAAAAAGATCATCAAAATCCTGAACATTCTGGCGCTCATAGGAACGGTAGCCGCAGTCGCGTTCCTGGCATTGCTGGTCATTGCGAATCTGTAGACAGCAACAGCGGGTTGCTTGCCAGCGTGGGAATCCTGTGGTACAGTTATGCCAAGGAGGTGCTTTTCATGGATACAAAGGATGTTTTGTATAACTTAAGAGCAAAAAAGGGACTGTCTCAGGACGAGCTGGCGGAAAAAGTTTTTGTCACGCGGCAGGCGGTGTCCCGCTGGGAAACCGGGGAAACGACGCCGAATGTGGAAACGCTGAAGCTGCTGTCGGAATTCTACGACGTTTCCATCAACACGCTGCTGGGTTCTCCCAGACAGCTGATCTGCCAGTGCTGCGGAATGCCGCTGGAGGATTCCACCCTCAGCCGGGAAACCGACGGCTCTTTCAACGAGGAATACTGCAAGTGGTGCTACGCGGACGGGGAATTTACCTATTCCAGCAAGGAACAGCTGATCGATTTCTGCGCAAAGCACATGGCAAGCGAAAGCTGGCCGGAGCAGCAGGTTCGCGCCCATATGGAAGCGCTGGTTCCTACATTGAATCACTGGAAATAATTGCAGAACGAAAAGTCTCTGCCCGACATCGTCAGGCAGAGACTTTTTGTATGCCGTTTGAAAGCAACCGCTTTACCGTCTTCCTCCGAAGGGGTAGCCGTTCCAGCCGCCGCCCTGGCTGTCGGAGGCGGCCTGCTGGGTCTGCTCGTTGGCCAGCGCCGACTGGACTTGTTCACCTACGGTGACGGTGAGTTCCATGGTGGAACCCTGACGGTAGACGGTCATGGCCAGCATGTCGCCGATGGCGGCTTCACTTACCAGACTGACGAGGTCGCTGCTGCCGGTGATCTCCGTGCTGTTGACCCGGGTGATGACGTCACCCGCCTGAAGTCCGGCTTCGGCGGCGGGGGAGCCGTCGGAAACGGCCTGAACAGCCGCGCCGGCTGGAATGCCGTAGAGCTGGGTCTGCTGGTTCACGTCGGAAACGCTGACGCCCACATAGGGCTTGGAGATGTAGCCCTTTTCAATGATGCTCTTCACGATGGAGAGGACATGGTTGATGGGGATGGCGAAGCCGATGTTGTCGATGGACGCGGTGGAGGAAGAAGAGGAACTGGAATACTTGGCGTTGGTGATGCCGATGACCTCACCGTAGAGGTTAAAGAGCGCACCGCCGGAGTTGCCGGAGTTGATGGCGCAGTCCGTCTGAATGAGGTCCATGGTCAGGGAATTGGAGAGGGTGACCTCCCGGTCCTTGGCGCTGACGAGACCCGCGGTGAGGGAGAAGGTCAGCTCGCCCAGAGGGTTGCCGATGGCGACCACGCTGTCGCCCACGTTCAGGTTGTCGGAGTCGCCCAGAACCACCGGGGACAGCCCCTCGGCGTCCACCTTCAGGACGGCCACGTCGTTGCTTTCGTCGTAGCCGATGAGGGTCGCGTCATAGGTGTCGCCGTTGTACATGGCTACGGTGATGCTGTTGGAGTTTTCCACCACGTGGTAGTTGGTCAGGATATAGCCGTCCTCCGTGAGGATAAAGCCGGAACCGGCCGCGGCGGAGGTGGTCTGGAAGCCCCAGTAGTTGGTGGTGATGGAGGTGGTGATGCCGACGGTGGAATTGACGTTGGCGGCGTAAACCTCCGCGGCGGTCATTTCCTTGCCGGAGTCCACGGTGACGGTGTTCAGGACGCTGCTTTCCCGGATGCCCTGAAGCATGGCGGTCTCGTTTTTGCTTGCCGTTCCGGTCTGGCCGCGGCTGCTTTCATACCAGATGACGCCGCCTGCCCCCAGAGCGCCGCCCAGCAGGGCGAACACCAGCGCCAGCGCGCAGACGCGAAAGCCTAGGCGGTTTTTCTTCTCCCGCTTCTTCGGCGTGGGAGGCGTGTAGACGGGAATTTCCTGAGAAGGGGTTTCGTAAGGGTTATTGTAATTGTTGGAATCGTAGAATTGTTCATCCATAATGGTTTGCTTCCTTTCATGTTTCATTGCCCACAGAATAGCACTTGATCCTGAATAGAATCTGAAAAAATCGGTGGGAGGTTGTAAAAGAACTGTTAACAAACAGGATTTCAGTTCCAATTCAGGATTATCTGGTATTATAATGAAAACGGAATTTATGGAGGCATGTAATATGAAAATTCTGGTAATCGAAGACGAAAAGCTGCTGGCCGATTCCATCAAGACCCTTCTGGAAGGGAAGGGCTTTGAGGTGGAGGTGGCCTACGACGGCGAGACCGGCGCGGAATATGCCGAGCTGGGAATTTACGATCTGCTGATTCTGGACGTGATGATGCCCAAAATGGACGGCTATCAGGTCGCCCGGGAGGTGCGCGCCAAGCGCTGCACCACGTCCATCCTCATGCTGACGGCAAAGTCCGCCGTGGAAGACCGGATCTACGGCCTGAATTCCGGCGCGGACTATTATCTGACCAAGCCCTTCGACACCCGGGAGCTGCTGGCCTGCATCAACGCCCTTCTGCGCCGTCAGGGCAAGCAGGTGGACGAGCTGGTGTTCGGCAATACTTCCCTTGACTTAGACACCTGTACACTGGTCTGCGGCGGGAAAAGCGTGCGGCTGTCCGCCCGGGAGTTTGACGTGATGCGGTTTCTGCTTCAGGCGCAGGATCGGATACTGTCGAAGGAAATGATCCTCGCCCGGGTGTGGGGCTACGATTCCAACGCAGTGGAAAACCATGTGGAGGTCTATGTGGGCTTCCTGAGAAAGAAGCTCAGCGCCATCAATTCCAATGTGCGCATTGAGGCCGTCCGGCGCTTAGGATACCGTCTGGAGGTGGCGGAAGCATGATTCGCCGACTGAGAGCCAAATTCATCTGCATCAATATGGCCATCGTCACCGTTATGATGCTGGCGATTCTCGGTATGCTGCTCCACTTTACCCGCAATGATCTGGAACAGCAGAGCATCCGGGTGATGCAGAGCGTCATGGAGGATCGCGCCTATCCCAGCCGTCCGGGGGAATTTCCCAGACAGGCGAAGCTTCCCTATTTCTATGTAAGTGTCAACACCATGGGCGAGCTGTCCGCCAGCTTTGGCGGCTACTATGACCTGACGAACACGGAGGCCATTCAGCAGATCATCACCCTCGCGCTGAATTCCGACGACCAGACCGGCATCCTGAAGGACTACAGCCTGCGCTTTCAGAAGCGCACCACGCCCTTCGGGCAGACCATCGTCTTTGTGGATATGTCCAGCGAGCTTGCCACCATGCGCAGCCTGACGAACACTTGCGTGATCATCGGTGTGCTGAGCTTCGCCGTGTTTCTGGGGCTGTCCTTCCTGCTGGCCAGATGGGCGGTGAAGCCGGTGGAGACGGCGTGGAACCAGCAGCGCCAGTTCGTAGCGGACGCCTCTCACGAGCTGAAAACGCCCCTGACGGTGATTCTGACCAACGCGGAGCTTTTGCAGGAGCCGGAGTACGACGAACAGGCGCGCAGCCGGTTCGTGGACAGCATCATGACCATGTCCCGTCAGATGCGGGGCTTGGTGGAAAGTCTGCTGGAGCTGGCGCGGGTGGATAACGGCGGGCAGAACATGGTTTTTTCCCGTCTGAATTTCAGCGAGCTGGTGAGCGACGCCCTGCTGCCTTTCGAGCCGGTGTATTTTGAGAAGGGGCTGACGCTGGAAAGCAATGTGGAGGAAAACCTCTTTGTCAAGGGCAGTCAGCAGCACTTAAAACAGGTGGCGGACATCCTGCTGGACAATGCGTCCAAGTACGCTTCCGCCGATTCCACGGTGCGGGTTATCCTGCGGCGGCAGGGGAGCCACTGCCTGCTCTCCGTGGCAAGCGCCGGGGACGCCATATCCAAGGAGGATCTGAAGAACATTTTCAAGCGGTTTTACCGCATGGACAAGGCCAGGAGCATGAACCACAGCTACGGTCTGGGGCTGTCCATTGCGGACAGCATCGTTTCCAAACACGGCGGCAAGATCTGGGCGGAAAGCGCGGACGGGGTCAATACCTTCTTTGTCCAGCTGCCCACGGCATAAATATCCGGGACGGCACCGCCGTCCCGGCTTCGTTTATTCACAGATACGTAACAATTTTTTAAGAGTCCTTTCAGCTTCCGGTACTATAATCGAGTGTGAGTATGGGCAGTGCCCACCGGATGAAGCTCATCAATAGAAGGAGGAACCTCGTTGATTGAAGTAAAGCATCTGACCAAGCGCTACGGCAGTCATACTGCCGTGTCCGACCTGTCCTTCACCGTGGAGAAGGGGCAGATCTACGGCTTTCTTGGGCCTAACGGCGCCGGAAAATCCACGACCATGAACATTATGACGGGCTGCCTTGCCGCTACCTCCGGCGAGGTGGTCATCGGCGGCTATGACATTTTTCAGGACGCCGCTCAGGCCAAGCGCCTTATCGGCTATCTTCCCGAGCAGCCGCCGCTGTATCTGGACAGAACGCCGAAGGAATATCTGCGCTTCGTGGCGCGGGCAAAGGGCATCCCAGAGAAGCGCATTCCCGGGGAGCTGGACAGGGTCATGACCGTCACCGGCACACTGGATGTTGCCGACCGGCTGATGAAGAATCTGTCCAAAGGCTACCGCCAGCGGGTGGGCATTGCGCAGGCGGTGCTGGGCGACCCGGAGGTCATCATTCTGGACGAGCCTACCGTGGGGCTTGACCCCCGGCAGATCACGGAGATACGGGAGCTGATCCGCCAGCTGGGGAAGGAGCACACCGTCATCCTTTCCAGCCACATCCTGTCGGAGGTGCAGCAGGTCTGCACCACCATTTTGATCCTGTCCAAAGGCAAGCTGGTGGCCTGCGACACTCCGGAAAATCTGGAACGGCTGTTCGCGGGAAAGAGCACTGTGGAGCTGACTGTGGAGGCGGCGGAAAAAGACATTCCCGGCATTCTCTCCGGCGTTTCCCACATCGTAAGCCGGACGGTAAAAGCCCGGCAGGACGGCGCCTGCGACGTGACGCTGGAGCTGGACATCCCGGCGGAAAATGAAGTTTGTCGGGAGATTTTCTTCGCATTCAGCAAGGCGGGCAAGGCCATCCTGCGCATGACCGCCGGGAAGGCGAGTCTTGAGGACATTTTCATGGAGCTGACCGATTCCGGGAAGGGGGAGGAAACCAAATGAGAGCAGTATTCCGGCACGAGCTTTCGTCCTATTTTACGGGGGTGACGGGGTACGTGTTCAGCGCGTTTCTGCTGCTGTTCACGGGCATTTATACCATGGTCTACAATTTGCAGTCCGCCTCCGTGCATTTTGAATACGTGCTTGGGAGCATGAGCTTCGTGTTCCTGATCATTGTTCCCATCCTGACCATGCGGGTGCTGGCGGAGGAGCGGCGGCAGAAGACCGACCAGCTGCTCTATTCTCTGCCCCTGACCATGACGCAGGTGGTGTTGGGCAAATTTGCCGCCATGCTGGTGGTGTTCGCCGCGCCCATGGCAGTCATCTGCCTGTACCCGGTGGTTCTGTCCGCCTACGGCAATGTGTACCTGCCTGCGGCCTACGGCGCAATCGTGGGATTCTTCTTCCTGGGGATGGCGCTGCTGGCCATCGGCATGTATATTTCCTCCGTGACGGAAAGTCAGGCCGTGGCGGCGGGGCTGTGCTTCGTGGTGATGCTGGTCAACTATTTCCTGTCCGATCTGGCGGGGTTCGCGTCCGCCACGGCCTATTCGTCCCTGGCGGCGCTGGCGCTGACGGCGCTGATCGCCTGCGGCATTGTGTACCTGATGACGAAAAATGGCTTTGTGTCCCTGCTTCTGGCGGCGGTGCTGGAAGCGGGACTCATCGGGGGCTATCTTTGGGATTCCAGCCGGTTCGAGGGGCTTTTCCCGCAGATCATCTCCCAGCTGAGTCTGTTTGCCCGGTTCTATACCATCGTCAACGGCGTGTTCGACGTGACCGCCATTGTGTATTACCTGTCGGTGACGGGATTTTTCCTGTTTTTGAGCGTGCAGTCTCTGGAGAAGCGGAGGTGGAGTGAATGAAAAAGCCCAATTTCAGCTGGAAGCGGGTGGCGGATTCCTTCTCCACCCGGTCGTTCCGGGCCGGCGGCTACACCGTGGCCGCGGCGGCCATTGTGCTGGCCATTGCCGTGATGGTCAATGTGTTCGCCGCCGCCCTCCCGGCAAGTGTGACAAAATTCGACACCACGGCCAATCAGCTGTTCACCCTGTCGGAGCAGACGGAAAAGCTGGTGGGCGGCCTGACGGACGAGGTGACGGTTTACTGGATCGTCCGCAGCGGGCGGGAGGAAAGCTACCTGGAATCCCTGCTGAGCCGCTACCAGTCCCTCAGCGACAAGATCCGCGTGGTGAAGAAGGACCCGGATGTGTTCCCCACCTTCACCCAGCAGTATACCGACAGCTTCACGGAAAACAGCCTGATCGTGGAGGCCGGGGAGCGGTACCGGTACGTGGACTATAACGACATTTTCGTGATGGACTACACCAGCTATTACTACTACGGTACGGAAAACTGGAGCTTCTGCGGAGAAAGCGAGCTGACCAGCGCCATTGACTACGTGGTGAGCGAGAACCTCCCGAAGGTGTACCTGCTCACCGGCCACGGGGAGAGCAGCCTGAGCGACAGCTTTACCTCGGCCGTGAAGCAGCAGAATATTGAGACGGCAGAGCTGTCCCTGCTGACGCTGGAATCCGTCCCCGCAGACGCGGACTGCATTCTCATCAACGCCCCCCAGAGCGACATTTCCTTAGACGAGCAGAGCAAGCTGCAGGAATATCTGGGCAACGGCGGCAATCTGTTTCTCATCACCGACCCGCCGAAAAACGAAAAGCTTTCCGATCTGGAAGCACTGATGGCCGATTACGGTGTCAGCACTGTGGACGGCATTGTGGTGGAAAGCGATCAGAGCCATTACGTCTGGGGCACGCCCTATTTCCTGCTGCCGGACATTGCGTCCCACGCCATCACAACGCCCCTGACCGACGGCGGCTACCGGGTGCTGCTGCCCATTTCTCAGGGTCTGACGGTGGCGGATGACCTGCGGGACACGCTGTCCGTTACCAAACTGCTGACCACGTCCTCTTCCGCCTTTGCCAAGGCGGCGGGGTATGACCTGACCACCTACGAGAAGGAGGAGGGGGACGTGAACGGTCCCTTCGCTCTGGCGGTCGCCATCAGCGACACCGTGGACGACGGCATTACCAGCGACATTGTGTGGGTATCCTCCGCGGCGCTGGTGGACGACCAGACCAACACGCAGGTCTCCGGCGGCAATCAGGACTTCTTCCTGAATGCGCTGGGATACCTGTGTCAGGCGGAGCAGAGCAGTCTGTCCATCCACGCAAAATCCCTGAGCAGTGACACGCTGACCATGGACAGCGCGGCGGTATCTGCCCTCACCGTTGCGGTGGTGGGTGTGATTCCTGCGGCAGTCATCGCGCTGGGCATTGTCATCTGGATAAGGAGGAAGCGCAGATGAAAAACGGAAAAAAGCTGCTGCTTCTGCTGCTGGTTCTGGCGGTGCTGGTGGGCGCGACCGCAATAGTGGGAACCATCAGCAAAAATGCCGCCGATCAGGAGGACGAAACGCAGACAGTGTTTTCTCTCGACCCGGAAAACGTGACGAACCTCGGCTGGGACTACAGCGAAAAGGTCTCCTTCACCGCCGGGGAAGACGGCTGGGTGTGCGATCAGGACGGGGCGTTCCCTGTGGACGAAACCTGTCTTGACAAGATGCTGGAGGTCCTCACGGATGTGGAATCCACCAAAACCATTGAAAACCCGGAGAATTTAGACCAGTACGGTCTGGAGATCCCCGTGTGCGTCATCACGGTGGAGGATGGCCAGAGCCACACACTTTCCATTGGGCTGGAAACCGCCGTGGGCGGCCAGCGGTACTTCTCCAACGGCGATGGAAACGTCTATCTGGTGGACAAAGACATCATCGAAAATTTCCAATATGGCCTGTATGATGTCCTGAAGCACCAGACCCTGCCGGAAGTCGCCCAGCTTACCGGCATAAAAGTGGAGCTTCCGGACGGCGGTTATGAAATTACCCGTCAGGAGAACAGCGGTCTTGCCTATTCCGACGATTACGTCTGGTTCATGGACGGCAAGGCGCTGGATAACGACCTGACCCAGACCCTTCTCGATATGGTGACGAAACTGAACCTGAGCGAGTGCGTGGACTACAACGCATCCGACCTGTCCCTGTACGGTCTGGATGCCCCGGCGGTGACGGCGACGGTTCTGGACGGGGGCAAGGCAGCTTATACGCTGGAGATCAGCGCCTCTGAGGGCGGCGAGTGCTACGTGCGCCTGAGCGATTCCAAGATGATCTACCAGCGGGACGCCGCCCTCAGCGATACCCTGCGCTATACCACCTACGCCGATTTGCAGCCAGACGACGTGATTCTGATGGACTGGGATACGGTGCAGAGCGTCGCCGTCACGGTGGACGGTGAGGAATCCGTGCTGACGAGAACCACCGAAGAGAAGACGGATGATGAAAGTACCGTCACGGAGGAAACGGTCTGGAAGCTGGATGGGCAGGAAGTGAAGTTCGCTTCCGTCCTGAACAGCCTGTCTAATATGACCTCCAGCGGCTATGCCACCGGCATCACCCCGGAGGGAGAGCCGGAGATCACCTTCCGTATCCTGAGAGACCGGGAGAACTTCTCCGAGGTGACCCTGTGCTTCTACGCCTACAATTCCACCTCCTGTCTGGTGACACTGGACGGCGTGTCCACCGTCACCGTCAAGCGGGAGACCGCGGCGGAACTGGTTTCGTCGGTTGAGAAA
>ENA-OROM01003183-OROM01003183.1-human-gut-metagenome-genome-assembly--contig:-NODE-3183-length-10850-cov-13.827976_pt1 | contig 10850 bp, 8 predicted proteins | sample MGYA00242129_ERZ509050 | MGnify/ENA primary metagenome ERZ509050 (study PRJEB26280, sample SAMEA2338701) | human gut metagenome | biome: human gut; feature: human-associated habitat; material: faeces...
TTTCAAGTTGAACATTATTCTGTTGCAAATCATTGTATTTTTGTCTTAATGCCTGATTATCCGATTGCAACGCATCATTCCTTTACTCCAGAGTATGATTGTCAGCGGATAACCGATCATTCACAGTCTGCAATTCACTATTCGTGTATTGTAAATCTTCATGCCGCTGTTCCAGTTCCTCATTATCTTTCTGCAACTGTAACTGTTTCTGCTTCAAATCATGATTTTCCATGTGAAGTCTGTCTTTGCGGATTTCAAGCCTTGAGTTTTCCATTCTCAAATCCTGATTACCTGCAAGCAATATTTCCTTCTCCTATTGTGATGTAGTTTTCTCTCCTTTTGCCTTCTGTACAGCTTCCTCTGCTAATTCCTTTTCGGCAGATACATTTAGCAATTCCCGTTTCTTTACAGAAACCTCTTCTCCAAGCTGTGCAACCACCGAAGATATTTCCTGCTTCTGGCTATCCAATTCTGCCACTTCCTTTGCCCGCTCTTTCTTGTAAACATAAAAAATCGCACCAAACATTCAATGTCCAGTGCGATAACTCCAATTTAATAAGATGCAATGTATGTAAAATCTTCTCTTATATTCTGGTTTTATGCACTAGACTAAAAGACCTACAAGCTATAACCTAATGCACTAACCTTGCATGTTTATAGCCGTGTACGTCCGTAATACATGTACATATAATGTCTTGAATATAAGTTCTGATTCATGTGTATGTTCTCCTTCAGCTTTTTTATAAGATTAATCTATATTCCTTCTTATGTCAATATTTTTATAATAAACACATTACACTCACCCTATTTATGCCAAACTTACGATGTCATTCTCTTACACGCGCTTCTAAATTTTTGCATCAATTGATTAAATTCATCTTCCTTCATTAAAGCATACATTTGTATCATATATTCCCTTTGAAATAATAATATCTTGCGAACTGAAAAATTGCACTCACGAAATATAGCTGTCCTATGATGCAATCTAATTCTTTTATCTTTTTCTTCTTTAAAAGTCATTCTTAGAAATAACACTTCATATTTTGAATATAATTCCAATATATATTCTAATGGAATTATCAATATTAAATAAACAATCGGTATCATAAAACTTACCAATGTATTTATTATATTTAATTGCTTGTATTCATTTATCCCAATCTTTATTGTCTCATAAAAAATCCAAAATCCAGCGATTGCCAATATACTATCCAATAATTTATGAACACTTTTATATTCTTCTTTTTTTTCTGCAATTACATTCATAACAGTAATTATTGTAATAACTGGAATAATCGCAAGTTCAATCCATATATTAAATGTAAATGTGCTCATAAAAAATTCTAAAATCATGGTAAATTTCAAATTATCTTTAAGGATTTTTTTAATGTATGTTTCATCAGCTTCACTCGAAACCGCATTCATACAATATATTAATCCAGAAAAAAGAAACCATATAATAATATCTTTGATATATATATTCTCCCAAATAGGCAAATAACAGAATACCATTGTAATCGTTAGAACATATAGCAATATTATTTCCCATAATATCCTTAACTTCTTGTCAAAAAATATTACTATGACATTCCACAAACTTTTTCTTATTTCCCTATGGCATAATACATATAACATGAAAATACATCCCCATATTAATGTTGCCCATTCTCTTGTTGACAAGATTGACATAACGCCGTTCTCCTTCTGTATATTCTAGCTCATTACTCTCCCCACAAATAGAGCCAAACTAGAGCCATTTGATAAAACAAATGCCGGAAGCCCGCATAAATACAGGCTTTCGGCATTTTAGTCCGTTATTCAAACTCGCAGAGTTTGGTTTGATTTTGGTTGTTTCAATATAGTTATCTATACTATCTTGTATTGATATCTCGTACCTTTTCCACACGTTATTTTTCGTTTCACATATTTTTAGTACCAATCCAGTACCATTGCTATATTGTCATTATTATGTGTAGTTCTGGTGGCTTGCAGGTTGGTTGGACTATTCAAAGAATAATCGTCCGTTGGTTTGCAAGTTCACCTATGGGTATTATAATATGAAAAAGTGGATTCAGCAACATACAATTTTGTGTTACTAATCTATAGCATTCGACAGAACAGTAACAACCATCAGCACCACAATCATATCAATTTCTTTCATATAACCAACTAATAATTTCCTGTTCCAATTTACAATTGTTCGCTAGCATAAATTCCATAACTTCATTATAGAAATGAAATTTCAGCAGTGAATTTGCCTTTACCATATCATTCTTTTCAAGCGGCTTACAATATTGTTTACAATTAATTAACTGCTGTACATCCATATACAACGGAACAAATGCAATTCCAGTTTTTTCAACCAGATTCTTTAAAATATAATATCCATCAGGGTCAATATCCCCGAAATGAAACCAAGAAACACCACTATTATTTTCTGCTATCTTCTTTAAAAATCTTTGCTTTGCAGTATTATGGTATCCGCTTAGATAGATAAATGTTGATTTATTATCATTAATTCTGTTATATGAAGTAAGATTTTCAACAGACACTATTCGATTTGAATTTACCTTTATCATTTCTATCCGCGCGATTGCCTCTGATAAAATAGCTATCGGATTATCTGGTGTAACGCTCATAGAATTCCCATCAACATAATGAATATCTACATTTCCTTTGAAAAAAATATATGAAGGATTTGAAAAAACTTGATATTCCTCCAGAATTACTTTCTCTTTTTCTTTTTTGTCCAAAACAGATAAATCTAATTCTAACTCTCCATACTCTTCAATTATGCTACAAATGCGCGACTTATAACTTTTTTCAAAGAGTTTTGTATCTCCTAGTACTGCTACTGATAATTCACGTTCCATAATGTCACTATTATTTCCAAGCACATATTTTAACAATTTCAGAATATTTATTGCAATGTCAGACGTATACTTAGCATCTTTGTAATCATTAAGTCGTTCTACCTGGCTCTTGCAAAACGCATCCATAATATCATGAACACCCATATATTGCGTATACATTTTAATTTCCCGATTACGTTTTACTGTGATATCTTCTCGCTTCAATACTGAATATATCTCATTTATCGAATTTGTATTAAGTTTAATCTTAGAAATTACTGGAATACCTCTTTCATAATCCAAAATCACAAACTCAAATTCCATCAAAGATTGCATTTCCCTATTGAATTGATTTACTTCATCTTGATCTGTATAATCTCCGTTGTATTCATAAAATATTTTTTCTGGTTTAATAGCAAAGCTTTGATTCTTAATATTTTGCCCTTTATATGTGACACTGTTTTCATACACATCTAATAACATATTCAAAGCATCTTTTTGTATTTTACTCAGTCTTAAACTCATCCAATTTCACCAGCCCTTCAACAACCCATGTATATTTTCCTTTCATACATAAGCTTATAGTTGAGTTAATATGGGAACCGATACTATCGATTTTTTCTGGTGGAGCTGCATAAATCACCTGAAATTTATTATCCTCAAAAAACTTAACCATTTGCTCGATTCTTTCCCTTGAAAGAGCCGAAAATGCTTCATCAATAAATGCTAATCTTGCACATGAAACATTCTTTGGGTAACATTGTAGCAAACTGGCTGCAAGAATAATAAAATATGGTGTTTGCTTTTCACCATTACTTGCAGACCCTTGTTTTTTCGATAAATCTGCCAGCACTTCTTCTCCATCCTGTCTTGATAATATACACATATCATACTTGAAATACTTTCGATAGTCTGTGTACTCTTCCTCATTTTCTTCCTCTAATATAGTATCCATGAATTGTCTTATGTTGTATTCCATTTCTTCATCATCCTGGTTCATAGCACGATACACATCCATTGAATTCATATAACTTTCAAGTTTTTTACAAAGATTAAAAAATACCATCCTATCTGGTTTCTCCAGCATCTTAAATTGATATGTATCTTTTCCAAATGGAATATCCTTAAGTGCTTTATTTATTTCATCAATCTCTTCTTTGGCTTCCCTAATTGCCTCATTAATTTCTGCAACAAAATCAACCATAAAAGCATTCTCTAGTACATGTTGCTGTTCCTCTAATTTCTGTTTTGCTTCCTCAATTTTCACATTAGCAATATCTCTATATTGTTCTCTAAACAAAGGAATAAATCCTATGCCAAATTTTTCGTCACTTTGACCTATGATATGCCAATATTTACGTTGTTCATTTTCTAAAATCCTTATAGCTCTTTCTTTTTCCCCACGAACATTCTCAACATTTTTAGTCGTCATAACGCGTGCACTATCACTCTTGATACGGAGCTTGTCATACAGTTCAACCATTTCTTTTCTTAATTCTAATCTTTGTAAAATGGCATTACCATATTCATGCTTAGCTTTTTCAATTTGTTGCTCAGATTCATCATACTTCTCCTCATTATCTCGAATCTTTTCTTTACATGTACTGATGCAATTATTTACATTAATGAATTGTCCATCGACTTCTTTGTATTCTTTATCAGCACTCTCCTTTTCTTGTAATGCAGCAGCAAATCCTGGAGTATTTTCTATTTTTGTCAATTCCGCTTTTTTATTTTGGACTTCCGTTTTCTTTTCATCAATACGCTTTTGAATGTCAAATATATATCTTGTCTCATCCCAATTTACTGCATCAATATCAGCTATATATTGGCTTAATATCTTCGAATCCTCTATTAACCTATTTTCTTCTTGCTCAAGAACAACTTTATCTGATTTTGCTTTTTTGAGTTGCTGTTTAATTGCATCATGCCCCATAAATATTTGAGTTCTTTGCAAATTCATACAAGTCATTGTGAAACTCTTAGCCAATGTACCATCAATCATCAAACCACCTTTAGGATACTGATGTAATTCTTGAATATCATTACACAAATGGATACCATTAAGAAGGTAATTTGCATATCTTCTTCCATATTCATTAGAAATATCAAGCATTGCAGCAGCTGATCCTTGTATTATATCTGTTTCTGGCAATTTGTCAGTAATTACAACTTTAATATCTCTTAGTTGATGTTCGTGAACAATCTCCATTACTTGTTCACAATACTGCCCATCTACTACAATATCAAATCTCTTTTTCCCTAAAAACGTCTCAATTGCCAACTGCCAATCCTTATCAACGTGTTGAACCAACTCTGCAAACAACCGTACATCCGTTTGAATATTTAGTTTTGCAAGTTCTGACTTTATTATTTGTTTAGCCCCTTCATATTTCTTCTCAAAAGGAAGTACATCTGACTCTAATCTAGATATTTTTTCTTGTATTTCTTCCAGTTCTTGCTTTATCTCCTCAATTCTGTCTGAAATATGTACTTTGTCTGTTTGATAATTCGCCTTTTTTTCACTTACTATATTTTTAAACTTTATAAATGCTGCGACTTTTTCATCAACATTAAAGGTAGTCTCCGCAATAGTTTCAATAACTGCAACGTCTTTGTCCGTCAATTCACCATCTGTTTCGAACCAATCCATAATTTCTCGAATTCTTGTTTCCAACAATTGTAATTCTTCTAAAGCTTTTTTATATTTCTCTATTTCTTTTTCAATCGCGGAAATACTGCTTTCTAATGACTTGGTTATTTCTTCAATACTACATAATAGTTCATTCTTTTCAGCATTTATTTTTCTATCTAGTGCATTATTTCTCTTCTCAGTCAAATCTTCTAACTGGCTCTGTAATTGATGTAACTTTGCCTTATCAACATCAATTTTCTCTTCTAACTGTACTCTATGTTCCTGGTGCCATTTCGTTTCCTGATATAATAAAAGAATTCGCCTCACCTCATATTTTCGCTCCGAAGCTTCATAATCAGCTATTTTTGATTGCACAACCTCCAATTGAATCTTTCCATTTGCCAATTCTTCATATACCTTTTTTGCCTCATTATAGTGATTACGATGTTCTCGAATATCACTCATTGAGCGAATTGGATGTTCGTCCAAAACGCATTCCTGAATAAATTTATCAATATTATTCTCTGGATTAAAAGCCATCATTTTCACTAGTTTAGCTCTGTACTTTTCAACTCCACAACGCAGACCTAACGCCCTCAACACTTGTTCAGTACCTTTATCGCGATTCATAAACTCACCTGCTGGGACTTTCTTTCCCTTTACTGTCAATTCATGGCGAGGATATACTGTTACTTCTTTCTCTTTTACTGTATAAAATCTACAATCATCAATCCTAGTATCTTTGAAAACAAACCATTTTTTTGTGTTACTTGTCTCATTAACATATTCAATACATACACCTACTACCAAATATTGATTTTCTAAAGGAGCCCAAAACTCCATTGCAATATAAGATGTTACTTCTCCTTCGCGAATAAATCTATTTTTTCCTTCACTCTTTGTATCTCCACGAACATAAGAAACCACATTTCTATCTCTATCTAATGCAGCCTTATTAAACTGAGTGTTACCAGTAAGCATGTAAGTCATTGCATCCAATATCGTAGACTTACCGCTTCCATTAACTCCTGTAAACAAAGTTGATCCTTCCAATGCAATAGGTACATTAGAAAATCGAGACCAATTAACCAATAAGAGTTTTGTTGCACTTTTTCTACTATTTTCACTCAACATTATCGGTTTGCTCATCCGCATCCTCCTCCAAACTATCTTTTCCTTCCAGTACAACCTCTACAACTTCTTTTACAAACCTTTCAAACTCATTAGTGTCTAAAGCAAATTGCAATGAAGGGTACAAAATAAGTTTACAATCTATATCTCCAACATTTCCATCAACATCCATTAAACTATAATTTTTAAACACTTTAAAAATATTGCCTAAAGCAGTCTTATTTACCATATCTCTTGCATCATACTTTTCTAATTCGTAAATTAAATCAGACACTCCAATTACAATTACTGAAGACAAGGTTCCCTCTTTTATTCTTGACACATAAAGCAACCATAGACAGCACAACACAATTGTTTCTTCTTTAGTGAAACGATACCTATTTGATTGTAATTTATCTTTATCACCTATTTCCGAACAATTGTCAAGCATGACAACACCATTATCCTTATCACACTTAACTTCAAATCCCATAAAAGAAAAATAATTTAAAAATGAATCTATATGATTAACAACAAAAAAATAATGTTTTCTATCATCCTGCTTATCTCTAACCAAAAATGTCCTTCTTAATATCTTCCTGCAACAGTTTTGAAACATTAACTTTTCCGAAGAAGTAAAATCATCCCAAGCTTCTACAATATTCATATTACACCTCCAATATTCTGAATGACCTTAAGACCATTTTTCCAGCCTCAAAATACCCTTCTTCTATTTCAATCTTAAACCCATTTTCTTCTGCATAAGCTGCAGCTGATAAAATCATCAACAAATCTTCTTTTGTTTCAAGAGGAACCTCAGCACTTGACAACTCGTGCCTATTTCCAATCAATGTTTTTATGTACTGTTTTGTTATTTTTTTGGAATATGGGTTTTTAGCCTCTTTCTCATATACTTTTTTAAGATTATATAAGTCTTCCTCCGTAAGAGTTTCTATCTCCGTTACTGATTGTTGTCGTACTCTTTTTCTATTTTGTGGCATTCGAATTGATTGTGCATCGATGTATTTGTTTTGATTTATTCGAATCATTTCACTCATTTGATTTGGTAACTCTTCTTTCAATCCCGCTTCAGTCATCATATCCAACATATACTTCAATGTTCTTTCAACATGTCCCCGCATATCAACTTCATGATTTTTTAAATATCTTAATCTTCCCAATGCCATTGTTATGTAAAGATTGAGTTTATGCTTTATATCTGCAATGATTCTCAAATAATCATCCTTCAAGAACTTCTTAATTGTTTCAAACATTAAGTCTATTTTTTCTTGAGCTTCCCATTCTTCAATATCTTCTTCATTAACACATCCAATTGTAATTAGCTCATACATATCATCATCATTTTGCATCTGATCTAACATGGTTATTATCTTACCACGATATATGTGAATGTTATTCTGTGGTTTAGTAAGTCTGGCATACTCCCTGATAAAATCGCCATCACAATAAGCAATAATGTTTTCTGTTAAGCTCTCATATGAAATTTCTTTCATTATCTTTTCAATTGTTTTGCGAATATAAGTAGACATTTTCTTAAGAGATTTTGACAGTGCTTTTGCATTCTTATATACGTTTTTCAACGCACCTACATATGGATCACCATTCCACTGATCCTGATTCAGTAAAGTATTATAAATATTATACATATAACTTGAAAGTTCTTCTCTTTCAGGTCGTTCTAAACGTATCAGTAATTCCGCTAACATAACTCCTTGTTCTGTTATAACTATATACTTTTCAAATGTTGTCTCATCAAACTCTTCTTCCAGCCATCCTACGTCTTTACTTGCAAATTTTCTTAAATAATCGCTTGATATATCCTGATAACTCTTATTCGACATATCACTGTCTGATAACAAATCTTCAGAATGTTCCGAAATATAATATGCCAATTCGTCTCGCATTATATTTCTCTTTATTCTATATGATATCTCATTATCATATTGTTCATATATAAATTGGAGTAAAGCAGCATTAGTCCTATAATTACTATTACTTGATAATGGATTAAAAAAATCATTTGGAATAATATCAAATACACTGACCACTAAACCACCTTCTCTCTTTTAACTATAAATCTTTTTTCGTTCGTTTTTTTAGCGACGAGTTATTATAATTTGTACATTTTGTTTTTTGTTTCACCATTATCAACAAGCTTCTCAAAACCAACCAGTTCCCTCAACGTTAACGATTCCCTCTTGCTTCACCGCTTGCGGAATATTCTGCACTTTCTTTGACTGTTGCTTAACATTCAAAACATCTGGCAATGCACCCAACAATATTTCTTTCAAATCAGTGACATTTGCAAACTTTCTCATAAGCAGTAATCTCAAGTATTCTTTTTACTTCCTGCTGTAATTTATCATCGAAATCTGATAAATCACCGTAAGTAATTACATTTAGCCTTATAAGACAAACGATCTCCCATATCACCTCTGACTTATTCAGCTCCATGATAACTCCATGATGACGCTTATCTTCTTTTATCCGTTTTTCAAGTTCCCATAATTTCTCTGATGCAGGCTTTTTATCATCATTCAGAAAATCTGCATATGCTTTAACAAGACCTTACATATAATTTTCCTGCCAGCCTGATAATCTTTCTCGAAATAATTTCCAATCCTTTTTGCTTATGTCCATGCTTTTGAATCTCCTCAGTCTCATGTTATTCTCAACAAACAATTTCAAAAATGAGACTGACTTGAGACTAACTTCGGAATATTCGTTTTTTCAGAAATTGCTTTAAAAGTCTCGTACGTTTTAGAATGCTTCTTCTTAAAATATCCTAATTTTAGCTACTTGATTTTTCTCAAAATTTCTATGACATTTTCTATGACATTTTCTGTGATATTTCTCTCTTCATTATAAGAGTTACTTAAACCAAATTTGTGCCTTTAATCAATTCAGTTTTTACCTTCTCCTTGCTTTCACACATAGAGCTTTTACATTCATCAATACTCTATACCTCATTTTTATTCTACGAATACATACTTTCCCTTTCCTTTACCATTCACTGCTTTAACAACTTTCATTTCTCTAAGTTTTATCATGACTGTTCTTGCTGTGGATGGTGAGCAATCAAGAATTTCTTTTATTTCTTTTGTGCCAAAAATCTGATTTTTCTCTATTTCATCATACACCTTAAGAATATTTGCCTTCGAAGGTTCATTATATTTTTGTTGCTCAATCGCCGACTTTATCCTATCAACCGCCGATTTTTTATCGTCAATCGCCGACTTTTCTTCTCCAATCGCCGGCTTTTGAGAATCAATCAACGACTTATTAACTGCAACAGCCAATTTTTTTAATGAATCAGCAGTTTTTTCAACAATAGTTTTTCCAACTTTTGAATTATAAATAACCGCCTGCAACATAAAAGCATTTGTATGATAAACTGGATCTTTTAATCCAACCTGCTCCAATTCATTACACATACGATTAACACCTTCACCAAATTCTTTTACAAATTTATAGTTCTTTAAAAACTCTGCAATCTTAGGATTTCTGGAAAAATGTGTGAAACGTATATTGTCTGCTCTTACAAGCCCCGGAAGTTTTCCTGGGCTTTCAACTACTATATGATCATCAAACATTTTTATCTGAATATCCGTACCGGTAATACTATAAGCACGATGAGTAACTGCATTTACGATCAATTCCTGTCTGACAAACTTAGGATATTCCTCATCTGTAACAAATGTTCCATCTGGTCCAAGATATGTTTTTTCTTTTACCTGCGTATCCAAATATGCAATTGCCTCATTTATCATGTTAAGCAGTGTGCCTTCAAAGATGACATCCTTTATAACATTCATTTCTGTTCCAAATTTTTCTTCAGTTCCCTCATAACGTATAAAACGAATCCTTGCACGAGGAAAGAAATTTTGCGGATTCTTTCCAAATAACAAAATTGCAGCGGTACTGATTTGAATCTCGCCATCTTTTTCTTTTATGAAGCCTCTGTTTTCTTTGAGATATTCCAGTGGACTTTTCCCATAATCAATCTTATCTGTATATTCTTTTACAAAGTCCATATCTATATCATCTATCGTAGCATCAGGCACAGCCTTATCTTCAAAGTATCGTTCTCCCTTATCATAATTAAGCTGAAGACGTTCCTCAAATGTCTGCAATTTAGATTTATCACCAACTCTTAAGAATACATCATCTGCCTGATTTGCATGCACTTGTGGACTTGCATCAATATGCATTACAAGTACATGATTCTCTCT
>ENA-OROM01003188-OROM01003188.1-human-gut-metagenome-genome-assembly--contig:-NODE-3188-length-10837-cov-3.423298_pt1 | contig 10837 bp, 7 predicted proteins | sample MGYA00242129_ERZ509050 | MGnify/ENA primary metagenome ERZ509050 (study PRJEB26280, sample SAMEA2338701) | human gut metagenome | biome: human gut; feature: human-associated habitat; material: faeces...
TATTTGGCACCTATTGTATAATGCGGATTTTGGTATTTATGCGGTGTTGCCTTAATTATTCCCCAACTCCGGAAATAAGACGAAGCATTCCTGCCATCCGTGCGCTTCTGCGCAGGAGGTTCTGGAGGACGTATCGGAAATGCCCGGATTTAGAGAAGAGAAAAGGCTCACCCGCAGTGTCAGCTACTGAAAACTGCGAAAGGGAAAGCCGGGAATGAGCAGTTTTACCAAAGCAGTGATATCTTTTAAAATAATTATAGTGCGTTCTACCGAATTTGTCAATGCCCTGGAACAAGCAATATTCCTCACCCTTTTACACAAGGCACCTCAATTTCTCTGTAATTTGACAGTATCTTCTTCGCGAGAGGATATGTCACAATCCGGAAGCTCGATTCCTTTCCGCAAGTAAGGGAACCGTGTCCCCATTGCGGCGTTGCCCTGAGCGTGTCGGAGTTCTGCAAGCAATAAAGCAGCACGCCCTGCCAATCAAGGCAGGGCGTGCTGCTATTTTGGAGCAGGATACGGGAGTCGAACCCGCCTTCACAGCTTGGGAAGCTGTTGTACTACCGATGTACGAATCCTGCGTACAGGTGCATTATAGCAGAGCCGCCGGAAAAAAGCAACCTTTTTTTGTCGGAAAAGGGAATCCCGGTTGAGGAAAAGCATCAGATGTGCTATATTAAGGAAAAAGGACAGCCCGGCAAAATGCCGGGCAGAGCCGTAATTTGTAAGGAGAAGCGCTTATGGCAGAATATGAGCTGGTTTACGAGATCAAGAACCTTTGCCGCAACAACCAGATGCGGGACGTCTTCTTTGAGGATGTGGAATGCGACGACCCGGAGGAATATCTGCGGGGCCGCCTGAAGGGGAAAACCGTGGAATTTTCCACGGAAAAAGGCGCGGGCGGCAGCGTGACCATCCACGCGGTGGTGGACGGGCTGATCCAGAAGTACGTGTTCACGCCGGTGTGACAAAAATATCCACTTGCAGCCGTCGGATAAATGAGAGTTGGGCAAGTTTTCTGAAAAAATTTCGCAAATTATGGGTTGAATTTAGATGGCATATGTGATACGATAAGTTAGTACCGATATGGGCGAAGTGCGCCCGTAGGGCAAAGTCACCATCCGCAGTCAAAAACGGCTCCCGAGCCATGAGTGCGCGTGGTGACGCGGCCTGTATGGACGAAATTCCGACCTGTCGGCCGCTCCTTTTCCGCTTTCGCCGGAAGGGAGAAAACGCGGGAGGGGCTGCGCTCCGAACCAGCGTTACGCAAAATCACTTTTAAGGAGAACCAAACTATGGCACCTCATACCATTGCCGTTGCCGGAAAGGGTGGTGTGGGCAAAACCACTACCTGCGGCATGATCATCGACTACCTGTGCGCAAAGAAGCGCGGCCCCGTCCTTGTGGTGGATGCCGACGCCAATTCCAACCTGAACGAAGTTCTGGGCGTGGAGGTGGAGACCTCTCTCGGCCAGATCCGGGAGGAAATGGCACAGGCAGAGCTGAAAGGCACCATTCCCAAGGGCATGACCAAGGCGGACTACGCGGAAATGAAGTTCGGCGACGCCCTGATCGAGGACGACGATTTCGACATGCTGGTCATGGGACGCACCCAGGGCAAGGGCTGCTACTGCTATGTCAACGGCGTGCTGCAATCTCAGCTTGGCAAGTATCTGCCCAACTATTCCTACGTGGTCATGGACAACGAGGCGGGGCTGGAGCATATCGCCCGGGGGACGCTCCCCCATGTGGACACCATGCTTCTGATTTCCGACTGCTCCCGCCGGGGCGTTCAGGCCGTGGCGAGAATCGCCGAAATGATCGACGAGATGGGCTTAAACCCCGGACAGATGGGTCTGATCATCAACCGCGCGCCGGACGGAAAGCTGGACGACGGTGTCCGTGCCGAGATCGAAAAGCACGGCCTCAAGCTCTTCGGCGTCCTGCCTCACGACGAGGCGGTTTACCGCTGCGACTGCGACGGCAATCCGTCCGCGAAGCTCCCGGACAGCGATCCCATGAAGGTCGCGCTGCGGGGGATCATGCAGTCTATCGGCCTGTAAGCCGGTAAACCCGCAGGATGCCGGGCGGCATTCCGCGGCAGAAACACATCCATAATTGCGCCGGGCGGTTTCCGCCCCGCGTGTGGAAAAAATATCAAGGGGGATTACAAATTATGGCTTTCACTCCTAAAACGGCACCCTTCAGCGGCAAGATCAATGCCGTGACGCTGGGCACCGGTGACAAGGCAATCGTCATCGGCGGTCAGAACGTGATGCCGTTTTACACCTTCGATGCTGCCATCGAACACGCGCCCAAGATCGGTATTGAAATTTCCGATCTGGCAACACAGTGGGATGCTCCTGCTCTGAAGGAGTTCTACGCCGGCTGCACCACTATGGTCGATTTTGCGAAGAAGGCAGAGACCATGCCCGGCGCGGATTTTCTGTGCCTGCACTTCGAGTCCGCAGACCCCAACGGCGCCAACCGCTCCGTTGCCGACTGTGTGGCCGACGCCAAGGCTGTCGCCGAGGCGACCACCATGCCCATCGTGGTCATGGGCTGCAAGAACATCGAGAAGGACGGCGAGCTGTTCAGCAAGATCGCTGAGGCGCTGCAGGGCAAGAACATTCTGGTTCTGTCCGCCCGGAACGAGGACTACAAGACCGTCGGTGCTTCCGTCGCTCTGGCTTACGGCCAGAAGGTCGGCGCTGAGACCGCTGACGACATCAACCTCGCCAAGCAGCTGAACATCATGCTCAAGGGCCTCTCCATCAACCCTGAGAACATCGTCATGAACATCGGCACCGCCGCTGTGGGCTACGGCTTCGAGTACGTGGCCTCCACCCTGGACCGTGTCCGTCTGGCCGCTCTGGCGCAGTCCGATGCCGACCTGCAGATGCCCATCATGTCCCCCGTGTCTCCCGACGCCTGGGCCGTGAAGGAATCCACCGCTTCCGAAGAAGATGAGCCCGAATGGGGCAGCCGGGAAGAGCGCGCGATCGGGATGGAAGTCTCCACCGCCGCTGCCAACCTGACCGGCGGCGCTGACGCTGTCATCATGCGTCATCCCGCAGCCGTTGCCACCATCAAGAAGTTCATCACGGATCTCGTGTAATCGGAAGGAGGATACATACAATGGCTTTGAAAGGTCTTGACATTTTTAAGCTGTCTCCTAAGAAGAACTGTAAGGAGTGCGGCAGCCCCACCTGTATGGCATTCTGCATGAAGGTGGCGCAGGGCGCTGTGTCCATCGACAAGTGCCCCTACTTCTCTGACGACGCGAAGGCGATGCTCAACGAGCAGACCGCGCCTCCCATGAAGACCATCACCGTCGGCGATCACAAGCTGGGCGGCGAGACTGTCCTCTTCCGTCACGAGAAGACTCTGGTCAACAAGAACCTGTACGCAGTTTCCGTCTGCACCTGCATGTCCGCTGAGGAAGCCGACAAGAAGCTGGCCGACCTGCAGAAGGTTGACTACGAGCGTATCGGCGAGAGAATGTACGTTGAGTTCGTTTTCGTCGCCAACAAGCAGTCCGATCCCGCTGTCTACGCGGAGCTGGTCAAGAAGGCCGCTGCTACCGGCCGTGACCTGATCCTGGAGTGCTGGGATGTGGAGTGCGCCAAGGCTGCTCTGGCAGTCGCGGGCAAGAACGTCATTCTCGACGGCGCTACCCCTGACAACTACGAGGCTATGAACGCTGTCGCCAAGGAGGCCGGTGTTGTTCTGGGCGTTCACGCCGACACCATCTCCGACCTGTACGACACCGTGAAGAAGCTGGAAGCCGCCGGCAACAAGAATCTGGTGCTGGACGTCACCGGCAAGACCGCCAAGGAGACGCTGGCCAACGCCGTTCTGGTGCGCCGCACTGCCATCAAGGATGGCGACCGCAGCTTCGGCTATCCCTCCATCGTCAACGTAGGCCGCATTGCCAGCGGCGATGACCATCTGCAGACCGCCTACGCTTCCATGTTCACCGAGAAGTACGCCTCCATCATCGTTCTGGACAACATGACCTACGCTCAGGCACTGCCTCTGTACGGCCTGCGTCAGAACATCTTCACCGATCCTCAGAAGCCCATGAAGGTGGAGAGCAAGATCTATCCGCTGAACGGCGCCGACGAGAACAGCCCCTGCGCCCTGACCGTGGACTTCGCGCTGACCTACTTCCTGGTTTCCGGCGAACTGGAGCGTTCCAACCAGCCCGTGAACCTGATCATCACCGACGCTTCCGGCATGTCTGTTCTGACTGCGTGGGCCGCCGGTAAGTTCTCCTCCTCCACCGTCAAGAAGACCTTCGAGACGCTGGACATCGAGAACAAGATCAAGAACCGCACCCTGATTATCCCCGGCAAGGTCGCCGTTATGAAGGGCGAGATCCAGGAGAAGCTGCCCGGCTGGAACGTCGTTGTCGGCCCCACCGAGGCGGTTCAGCTGCCCAAGTACATGAAGGACAAGGAATACGAGGCCGCCGCGAAGGCTGCCGCCGCCGAGAACGCCGCCAAGGCTGCCACCACCGTGGAAGTCAAGGAGCTGTCCTTCGACGAGCTGCTGGCGACCAAGGTCCCCGAGATCAAGGTCGTGGACATGGGCGTCAAGTACAAGGGCTACAACCCCGAATCCCAGACCTTCGTCACCATCGGCGAGCGCATCCACTGCATTGCGCCCTCTGTCCGCAAGGCTATGGACGAGCGTGACCCCGAGCCTATCCTGAAGCGTGCTGCCGAGCAGATCGCTGCCGGCGCCACCTATCTGGACGTCAACATCGGACCTGCTGAGAAGGACGGTCCCGAGCGCATGATGTGGGCTGTCAAGCTGCTGCAGGAGAACTTCAACAATGTTCCTCTGGCACTGGACACCGCCAACAAGCGGGCTATCGAGGCCGGTATCAAGGTCTACAACCGCACCAACGGCAAGCCCATCGTCAACTCCGCCGACGCCGGTTCCCGTATTTCCAACATTGATCTGGCTGCTGCCAACGACGCCATCTGTATTGCCCTCTGCTCCGCCGACGGCATTGCCAAGGACAACGAAGAGCGCATGAAGCACTGCCACAACATGCTGGAGCGCGGCATGAGTCTGGGCATGGATGCCACCGACCTGTGGTTCGACCCCCTGTTCCTGGTCGTCAAGGGTATGCAGGACAAGCAGATGGAAGTTCTGGAAGCCATCAAGATGTTCGCATCGGAAGGCCTGAAGTCCACCGGCGGTCTGTCCAACAACTCTAACGGCGCGCCCAAGACGCTGCGTCCCATCATGGACTCCGCTCTGGTCGCCATGGCGATGATGCAGGGTCTGACCTCCGCCATCGTCAACCCCTGCGACCTGCGCCTGATGGAGACCATCAAGTCCTGCGACATCTTCAAGAACCACGTCCTCTACTCCGACTCCTACCTCGACCTCTAATGCCCGTAGGACGGGCGGCCAATGACGTTACGGACTCTGGGTGGTGGTTTGGACATCCTTTGGGCCCCTCGACCGGTTGTGCGGCGGTTGTCCGTGCTGAGTGGGGGAGATGGAGGATGAATTTGGCACTGGGTGGTTGACGGACTGCTTTCGAGTCTGTTGATTAAGGTGTCGGAAGACAATAAACCCCAGAAGGTCGGCATTTGGCTGGCCGGGTAATGTGACTGACAGTTTTCCCATGCACTACATGGCTGGGAGGGAACCTCCCTCCCAGCCAGTTTGCTTTTTCTGCTTTGGAAGAATTTGCTGCATTTGAAAGCCCCGGCGTGGTGCCGGAAACCAAACTGGTATATTCAGCCTTCGGGCTTAATATATATTATCTTCAGGATTCAAAAAATTGGGAGGAATTTACATGAGCGTATTAACCGATCTCATTTATGGCGGTTCCAATGCCGTTGCGGGACTGACCGAAGGTGCTGTAAACGACGCCATTGCCAAGTACGGCGCAGACAAGGAGATTGCCTTTCCCGATACCGCATACTTTTTCCCCACCATTTACGCTGCCACCGGCGTAAAGGTCAAGACTCTGGGCGACCTGCCCGCCTGCGTGGGTGTGCTCAAGAGCCTGATCACCAATCAGGAGGATCTGGGTCAGGCGCTGAACGCCGGCCTTGCTACCGCTGTCGGCGCGGAAATTCTTGAGGGACTGAAATACGTCGACGGTGCCAACCCCTACGAAAACGAGTCCGGCATCGGCTTCGTTCCCGACCCCATCATCCGTTCTCTGGGCGTGCCGCTGGTCACCGGCGATATCCCCGGCGTGGCCGTCGTGCTGGGCAAGGCGGACAATGCCGAGGACGTTGTTAAGGTGGTCAAGGACTACCAGAGCAAGGGCATCATGACCTTCATGGTGGGCGACGTCATCGAGCAGTGCGCCGAGGGCGGCGTCAAGATGGGTCTGGAGCTGCGTGTCATTCCTCTGGGACACGACGTGACCTCCGTCATCCATGTTGTTACCGTGGCCATCCGTGCCGCACTGATTTTCGGCAACGTTCAGCCCGGCAATCTGGCCGCTCTGCTGGACTACACCAAGAACCGTGTTCCCGCCTTCGTCAATACCTTCGGCGCCATTGACTCCGTGGTGGTTTCCGCCGGTGCAGGCGCCATCGCTCTGGGCTTCCCCGTGGTCGTGGACATCGATCTGGGCGAAAATCAGGTTCCTGGCGCTCTGGAGTCCGTATGCGATCACGCCGAGACCGTGAAGAAGTCTCTGGAACTGCGGAACATCAAGATCAAGGTAAAGGAACTGCCCATCCCCGTGGCCTTCGCCGCCGCCTTCGAGGGCGAGATCATCCGTAAGGCCGACATGCACAACGAGATCTGGTCTGCCAAGAACCCCACTGCCGAGCTGGTGATGATGCGGGAACTGAATGAAATCGAGGATCACAAGATTACCATCGTCGGCCCCGACTTCGATCAGGCCAAGGATCTGGCTCTGGCGACCTATGTTGAGGTGGCCGGCAAGAAGATGCAGGTGGACTTCGAGTCCGTTATCGAGCGGAAGATCCACGCCTGGTTCAACTACATGGAAGGCGTTATGCACACCGGCCAGCGCAACCAGGTTCGTATCCGTGTCAGCAACGCGGCCTACGACGCCGGTCTGCGGCTGAAGGACTTCGCCGAGGTTCTGTACGTCATGATCATGGACGAGTTCGACGCCGTTGTGGACAAGTGCCAGGTCACCCTGATTACCGACGCCGCCCAGGCGGAGAAGTTCCGCGACGAGGTGGCTATGCCCCGGTACAACCAGCGTGACGACCGTCTGGCGTCCATGACCGATGAGTCCGTTGACCGCTACTTCACCTGCATCATGTGCCAGTCCTTCGCCCCCGCCCACTGCTGCGTGGTCACTCCCGAGCGTCTGGGTCTGTGCGGCGCCGTGTCCTGGCTGGATGCCAAGGCTACCTACGAGCTGAACCCCAACGGTCCCTGCCAGCCCATTATCAAGGGCACGTGCGAGGACGAGCGCACCGGCCGCTTCGCCTCCGTCAACAAGGCGATCTCCGACGCGACCCACGGCGCTGTGGAAAATGTCACCCTGTACTCCATCCTGGAGGATCCCATGACCTCCTGCGGCTGCTTTGAGTGCATCTGCGGCATTGAGCCCATGTCCAACGGCTTCATCGTTGTCAACCGGGAATACAAGGGCATGACCCCTTCCGGTATGACCTTCGGCGAGCTGGCCTCCTGCACCGGCGGCGGTGTCCAGACCCCCGGCTACATGGGTCACGGCCGTCACTTCATCTCCTCCAAGAAGTTCATCGCTGCTGAGGGCGGCATCGAGCGCATTGTCTGGATGCCCAAGGAGCTGAAGGACGACGTTGCCGAGCGTCTGAACAAGACGGCCAAGGAACTGTACGGCATCGACAACTTCACCGACATGGTAGCTGACGAGACCGTCACCACCGACTGCGAGGAGCTGCTGAACTGGCTGACCGAGAAGGGTCACCCGGTGCTGGGCATGGAGCCTCTGATGTAATGAAATTGAGATTGCGCCCGGGAAGGAAACTTCCCGGGCGTAGTTTTTTGTGGCTTCCCCTACTGAACGAGGAGAGCCTTTGGGGGACGGATTGCTACACCAGTGCTGCGGCATTGGCTTGCAATGCCCCCCTATTGAGGAGCACATGCCTTCGGTCAGGGTATGACGCCGGAGTGATGAGCCATATCAAATTTAATATAGGTAAAAAAATACTGATTTCGCTGGACAATTGCGGGGAGCTATGTTATACTTGAAAAGAAAATAAAATTTCAGGCGGCGCTATCATTCCGTCCGGGAGCTTCGGCAATTTTTTGCCGGATGGCAGGGCCTCGCCTAAAAAGAAAGGTGTTATCCTTATGCCAAAAGTCGTATTTCAAATCGAAGGCGGCAAGCCCGTTACCGTCGATTGCAACGTCGGCGATAACCTTCTGGAGCTGGCTCGCCGTGCCAATGTGGCAATCGACGCTCCCTGCTCCGGTAACGGTTCCTGCGGCAAGTGCCGCATCAAGCTGGTGGAGGGAGAACTGGAATCCTACCCCAGCCGCCATATTTCCGACGAAGAATATGCCGAAGGCTGGCGCCTGAGCTGCAGCTCGAAGGTCGTCGGCAACTGCACCGTGTTCGTTCCGGACATCGCCAGCGCCTACCAGTCCCGGATGAAGACCGCCGATTTGAGCAGCCCGCAGGAGGTCGCCATTTTTGACGCCTGCCAGAGCCAGCTGAAACAAAGTGGCATTCACTTTACCAATCAGTTCCGGGCGGTGGTCGTGACCATGGCCGAGCCGAGTCTGGACGACACCATGCCCGACAACGAGCGCCTGACATGGGCGCTTGAGGAAGCGCTGGGCGTAGAGAAGGTGGAGATTCCCTTCTGCGTCATGGTGAAACTGGCCCACGTTCTGCGGGAAAACAGCTTCCACGTGTGCGTGAAGGGCGAACTTCTGGGCGATACCTTCCGCTGTATGGAGATCTGCGCCCCGGAGGACACCAATATCATCGGCTGCGCCATCGATATCGGCACTACCACGGTCACCATGGTGCTGACCGATCTGACCACGGGTAAAATTCTGGCGAAGGGTTCCTCCGGCAACGGCCAGATCCGTTACGGCGCGGACGTCATCAACCGTATCATCGAGCAGGGCAAGCCCGGCGGCAGGAAAAAGCTTCAGGACGCCATCCTGAAGGAGACCCTGAACCCCATCATTGCCAATCTGTGCAAGTCCGCGGGGATCACATGCCCGTCCATTCTGCGCATGAGCGTGGGCGCGAATACCACCATGAACCACCTGCTGGTGGGCGTGGATGCCCAGAGCGTCCGCATGGATCCGTACATCCCCAGCTTCTTCCTCTGGAACGGACTGCTGGCGCAGGACTTGAAGATTCCCGCCAACCCCCTCGCGCCGGTACTCATCGCCCCCAACATCGGTTCCTACGTGGGCGGCGACATCACCGCCGGTACGCTGGCCTCCGGCATCTGGGACAGCGACGAGCTGAGCCTGTTCATCGACCTTGGCACCAACGGCGAGATCGTCTTCGGCAACCGGGACTTCCTTGTGAGCTGCGCCTGCTCCGCCGGCCCCGCCTTTGAGGGCGGCGACATTTCCTGCGGTATGCGCGCCACGGACGGCGCCATCGAAGCCTGCACCGTTGACAAAGTGACCATGGAACCCACCGTTTCCATCGTGGGCGACGAAGGACAGAAGGCCGTCGGCATCTGCGGCAGCGGCATCATCGACATCATTTCCGAGCTGTACCGCTGCGGCATCGTTAACGCCAAGGGCCTGTTCATCCGGGAGGGCGAGCGCGTCCGCCGGGATCATCACGGCATGGGCCGCTACGTTATTGCCTTTGAAAACGAAAGCGAGACCGGCCGGGAAGTGTCCATCAATGAAGTGGACATTGACAACTTCATTCGTGCCAAGGGCGCGATCTTCTCCGCCATCGCAACGCTGCTGCAAAGCGTGGATATGCCCGTGGAAGCCATCGAGAACGTCTATGTCGCAGGCGGCATCGGCTCCGGCATCAACATGAAGAACGCGGTGAATATCGGCATGTTCCCGGATGTGGAGCTGGAAAAGTTCCACTACATCGGCAACTCCTCTCTGGCTGGCGCTTACGCCATGGTCATGAGTGACGAAGCCGCCGCAAAAACGGCGGAAGTGGCCGCAAACATGACCTATCTGGAGCTTTCCACATACCCCGGCTACATGGATTCCTTTGTAGCTGCCTGCTTCCTGCCCCACACGGACAAGCGGCTGTTCCCCCACTCCGTTCAGGAGGCGTAACATGCTGGAGGGAATGCACCATGTGGCGGTGATTGCTTCGGAGGAAGCCCGAACCCTGGATTTTTATGTCAACAAGCTGGGGTTCACTCTGGAGAGCCAAGTCTGGAGGCCGGAGCAGCGGGATTATCTGCGGATGCTGCGGCTGGGGAATTTGGTGCTGGAGCTGTTCATCAAGCCCGACGCTCCTGCCCGGCTGACTCTGCCAGAGGCTCTGGGTCTACGGCATTTGGCCTTCCGGGTAACGAACATTCAGGCGGCTCGGGACTGGCTGAACGCACAGGGCATCGAGACGGAACCGATTCACGAGGACAAGGCAAACGGAGGGCACTATGTATTCTTCCGGGATCCCGACGGTCTGCCTCTGGAACTACACGATTAAGGAATAAGGAATATGCAAGTAGAAAACCACAAAGAAGAAGCCCCTTTTGCCCATTACGCGGAGCTGTTTCGCGATCTAAATCCCGCCGCCGTGACGGCGAGACTGTCGGACGTCCGCTGGGACGGGAAGGAATTCACGCTCAGTCTTCTGGGCAGGGCGTTTGCCATTGCCCACCCGGACTATGACATCCGCGCGCTGGACGGCGGGGCGCTGCCGCCGCTG
>ENA-OROM01003199-OROM01003199.1-human-gut-metagenome-genome-assembly--contig:-NODE-3199-length-10803-cov-6.916077_pt1 | contig 10803 bp, 7 predicted proteins | sample MGYA00242129_ERZ509050 | MGnify/ENA primary metagenome ERZ509050 (study PRJEB26280, sample SAMEA2338701) | human gut metagenome | biome: human gut; feature: human-associated habitat; material: faeces...
CGATGAAGCCGATGATCAGGGAAACACGGCCGCCGTACATCAGGCGGGTCAGCATATCCATACCGTACATATCGGTGCCCAGCCAGTGGTCCTTGCTGGGGAAGGAATACTGATCGTACTGACGGCTGGGCTTCTCCTGAAGGATCTTCCAGCTCATGGTGGCAGGATCATACTCCAGATCGTACTCAGCGGTGGCGCTGGTGGGAGTATCCTCCTGGGTGGGAGCGTTGGGGTCCTCGGTGTTGATGCCGGAGGACGGCTCCTCGGTGTCGGGCTCCTCCTCAGGCTCCTCGGCGACGATCAGGGACTCGTCGGTGTAGCTGAAGGTGGCCTTGCCGTTTTCAGCGGTGGCAATGGCGGCATACAGCTTCTCCTTGAAGTCGCGGCTCAGGAACACGTCGGGGGAAATGGCGTTGACGATGATGTTGCTGACATAGGCCACATCGGCGCCGTCCTGGGAGGTGATGCTGCCATCCTCAGCCAGGGTGTAGGCTACGCCGTCGGCGGTGAATTCCTTAGCGCCGGAGGCGGAGGCCAGCAGAGCCTGATACTTGAAGTCGAAGGACAGGGTGCTGTCCTTGGCGGAGGCGTTCACCAGCTCCTTGCCGGCGTAGCCCACCACCTGACCGTTGTATTCCACGGAATAGAAGTCGTCGGAAACCTTGGTCAGGGTGAAGTTGTCGCTCTTGTTGGAGAAGGTGGTCTTCCCCTGCTGGATGGCCAGCATAGCTCTGGCCTGGGCGGTGAGGCCAAACACCTCGTCGTTGTTGCTGGCGTACTGGAACTCGGTGTTTTCCTTGGCCGCGCCGAAGTCACGGCGGATGGTCTTATCGGTGTAGAAGAACTGGTCCTGACCATAGGGGGAGATCAGGCCGCCGATGAAGGAAAACACGAACATGAAAACCAGGATGACCAGACCGGTGACGGCCATGCGGTTGCGGATGAAGCGCTTGGCCACCAGCATACCGGGAGAAAGGACCTTAACACGACGGTCATCGTTCAGAGAATACTGCTCCTGAGCAGGCTCCTGGTCGGCGTGCTTCATTTCCTCGCGGATCTCCTCACGGATCTCCTGCTCGGCCTGCTGCTCATTGATCTTATCTTTGCGATCTGCCATTTTACTTCCTCCTCCCTTCTTAAGCGATGCGTACCCGCGGATCGACCACGGCGTACAGAATATCAGAAATCAGGTTACCCAACAGGGTCAGCACGGCCATAAAGACCAGGTAGAACATGGAGAACGGAATATCGCCGCCCACCATGGACTGGTAGGAAATGTAGCCGATGCCGGGGATGGAGTACAGCGTCTCGGTGATCAGTGCACCGGAGAACAGGCCGGGCAGAGAACCGCCGATGATGGTGACCAGGGGGATCAGGGTGTTGCGGAACGCATGGTGATAGATGACCTTACGCTCGGACAGACCCTTGGCCCGGGCCGTGCGGATGAAGTCAGCGTTGAGCACCTCCAGCATGTTGGTGCGGGTGTAACGCATGAGGGAACCGACACTGATAACCACCAGGGTGACGATGGGCAGAACCAGATGATGTCCCATGTCCAGGAGCTTCCCGAAGGCCGAGAGTTGCTCGTGATTGCGGCCGGTGAGACCATACAGGTCGAACCAGCCCAGCTTCACGGAGAAAAACAGCTTCAGCAGAGAAGCAAAGAAGAAAGTGGGCAGCGAAATACCGGCCAAAGCCAGCACCGAAATGACATAGTCTGTCTTGCTGTACTGCTTGGTGGCGGCAATGACACCCAGGGGGATCGCGATGATGATCTGCAGCACGAAGGCGATCAGGCCCATGAAGAAGGAGATCCACACACAGTTGTTGAATACTTCCGTGACGGGTTTGGTCCACAGCCAGCTGTCGCCGAATTTGAAGGTCAGCATCTGGCCCAGCCACTTGAAGAAGCCGGGGATAATGCCCACATCCAGGTTGTACATGTGGGTGAGCTGCTCCATCCACTCCTCAAAGGACTTGGAACCGGGCTGCATGGACTTCTGACGCGCCATAGCCTCCACGTAGGACGTGGGGAGACAGCGCATCAATGCGTAGATGACGAATGCGACAAGGAACAGGATGACGATTGAGATTAGAATTCTTTTGATGATGTATTTGCGCACTGATAACCCTCCGATCTGATGATACAGTGATGCAGATTGGCGGAACACGTCTGTTCCGCCCCTCCCTATAGACTACCCACTGCACATCAAGCAACACCCCCGGCCCCGCCCGGGTCGCTCCTTGATATGCAGTCGGGGCACCCCCCGGCGGCCGGAGCCGCCGGGGGCGTACCTTGTGACTTAACCTATGTTGTCGTACAGGTCTTGGGTGCGGAACTTTGTCAGTTCAGCTCGATCTTCTCGACCTCGTTCAGCCAGCCATAGAAGGTGGTGATGTCGGGGGTGACAGTGTTCATGTTGACACGCTGGGTGGAGAAGATGATGGCGTTCTGACGCTGATAGACAGGAACCTCAACGGCCCAGTCAACGATGATGTCCAGGCAGGACTTGTACAGAGTCTTACGATAGCTCTGGTCCAGAGAATTGCGGGCATCCAGAATCAGCTGGTTCAGCTCGGCATCGTTGATGTCGTACATGTAGTTGGAGCCGCCGGCAGCCTTGCCGTCCATGCCGGAGAAGTAGATCTGATACATATCAGGATCCGGGGTGGCGCTCCAAGCGGCAGCCCACATGTCAGCCTGGTCGGCCTCGATGGTATCCCACAGCTGCGTGCTGTCGGACAGGTCGGTGACGATCAGGTGCACGCCGATCTTCTCCAGAGCCTTGGAGGCCTCGGTGAGGATCATGAAGGAGGGGTGATCGCCCTTGCCGTCGGCGGGGATCAGGGCCTCGCGCTCGATGGCGTAGTTAGCGGTATCCATACCACCCTCGGGGTTGGAGACGACCTTGCCGTTCTCGACCTTGCAGCCGGCGGCCTCGAAGAAGGTCAGGGCAGCCTGCAGGGCGGCCTCATACTTCTGCTCGTCGTTCATGTCGGAGGTATAGATGTCCTTACCCTGAGCATCCACAGAGAAAGCGACCTTGTAGCCAGGATCGGCAGCCTGAGGAGCAGCCCAAGAGGTGTTGGAGATGGGGTAGTTGATGACGGAAGCGCGCTCGCCATAGTAGGACTCGATGGCGACGGTGCGGTAAGCAGCCAGAACGGTGGCGAAAGCCTTACGATAAGCCTTGGAGGCATCGGAGCCAGGCTCCTTGTTGACGTTCATGGTGTTGGCGCTCATGCCGAGGTAACCATAGCCCAGGTTATCCACGGTATCGGTGGTGATGGCGGGGCCGTTGACATCGTCGTTCTTGTTGGCAGCCTTGATGGCGTCCACGGTGGTGGAGCTGAAGGAAGGATCGGTGATATCCACGGTGCCGGTGACGACGCCGTTGAGCTTATCGTCTTCCTGAGTCTGCAGGAAGTTGACATACTTGGTCTTGGGGGCGCCCAGATAGTAGGAATCGTTAGCCTCGAAGTTAACGGTACCATTCTCGAACTTGATGAACTTGTAGGGGCCGGCACCCAGGGGGGTAGTGGTCTTCTCGCGAACGTGGCTCAGATCGCCCTTGTCAAAGCCGAACTGGTTGTTCTCGTAGTTGTACTTGGTCTTCTCGCCATAGTAGTGCATGGGGGCGATGGTCACACCCAGCTGATAGATGGCGGTGGCATCCACCTGGGTCAGGGTGACGGTCATGCTGTAGTCGCCGGTCTTCTTGATGCCGGAGATGTTGGCAGCGGAGTCACCGGTCTTGATACCCTTGGTGTACTTGGTCTCGTAGTCGTTCAGCAGGCTGGTGAAGGTGGTGCCTTCGGGCTTCTCAGCGTCGACAGCCTCGGCCAGGGAGGGATACTTGGCGACGATGGCATTGAAGGCATCCGCCTCAGTAGCATCGGCGGGCAGCTCAAAGCCCCAGTTCTTCATGCAGGCGGCAACGGAATCGCCCTCGGCGTTAGCGCCCTGGGCAATGCAGTACTGCATGATGGCCTGGACGAACTTCACGCCGGCCTGATCCACGTCAGCCCAGAAGGCAGTCTGCTCTTCCTCGGTCCACTTGTTGTTGGTGAAGTCGGTGTTGTCGCGGCCGGCAGCCAGCATCAGGTTGTACAGGGTGTCCATACCGGAACGGTAAGCATCCATGCCCTCGATGGGCAGAGCAAACAGGGTGCTGTTGCCGTCGTAGGTAGGATCGCACAGGACGTACATGGAGAAGATGACGTCGTCGATGGTGATAGGCTCGCCGTCGGAGAACTTCAGATCCTCGCGCAGCTTGAAGTTGTAGTCCACAGTGCCGTCGGTGTTCTCCACGATCTCGCAGTCAGCGGGACCATAGTAGGTGTAGTCGGTGCCATTGTAGGCCTTGGTTTCGCCTTCGATACCCTTCATGATGATGGCGCCCTGGCGATCGCCGTACAGCAGGCTGATAGCGGTCATGACCCAGACGTCCTGGTCATAAGCGGTCTCGGAGAAGAAGGGGGAGAACTTGCTGTTGAACGGGGAATAACCCACGACCAACGGGGTGTCGTTGTTCTGCTTGCCTTTGTTGCCGCAGCCAACGAACAGGCCCAGGCACATGACAGCGCAAAGTACCAGAGCCAAGATACGGGTAGCTTTCTTCATTGGAATCCTCCTTAAATTTTTTTGAACACGGGCAGAAGCCCGGAGTTCACAAAAGAAATTGGTGGATCACGCCTGAGGCGTATCCAAGTCCCGGGCGGGGAGCTTTTCCCATTTCAGGGTCAGCATATACCGCCACAGGAGCCACGCTCCCCCGGCCACCAGCGCCTTCAGCGCCAGGTAGGCGATCACGGAGGCCACGCGGCCGCCGGAGCCGTTCATGGCCAGGTACAGCACCATGGTCACGAAGCCCAGGCCCGCGAAGATCATGCAGAGCATGGCCCGGTGGGGCAGCGCCTGCACGCTCTTTTTATAAATGTACTCCCGGATGGGTTCCTCCGCCTTCCGCAGCCGGAGCACCGCCCAGATCACGCTGACCGCCGCCGCGGCCTCGCAGATATAGGGGAGGATGACGTACCAGCAGTTCAGCATGGCGGGGGCGTCGCTGCATCCGCCGGCCACCACGGCCAGCATGACGGCAACGCTCAGTCCCAGCAGCTCCCGCTGGACCCGGTCGCGGCTGCGGCCCTGGTCCACATAGGAGTAGTGGGCGCCGGTATATACATAATCACCGGCAAGATTCACATGGAAATCGTTGAGATGGGCACGGCGTCCGCCGCGCTTTTTATTCTTTTCTGCCATGATCTTTCCTTTGGGGACGGCTGGGTGCGTCCACGGCTCGCTGTCCACTACGCACCAGTCTGTTCGCCGATGGCGGACGGTTTTTGTGCATTTTACTTATCGCCGCCCAGGATTAAAATGTTTTCCTAATTGTATCATGAAACAGTAGATTTTTCAACACTAAGATTAAACTTTCTGTGAATATTCCAAAAAAAATGACAATTATCCATTTTCTTTGTATTTTTATTCTCTTGCGCCGGATTTTCTGCTGTTTTTATCCGCTAACTTTCGCCGCAGATTAACGGTTAACAATTATATCTCGCAGATGTTTTCGGTGAACAGTTAGGTCAATTCGATCATGTTGTGGCAGAGCTGATAGTACTTCCCCTTCTGGTCCAGCAGCTCCTGGTGGTCGCCCCGCTCGATGATCCGCCCCTGCTCCAGCACCATGATGGCGTTGGCGTTGCGGACGGTGGAAAGGCGGTGGGCGATGACGAACACAGTGCGCCCGGCCATCAGGCCGTCCAGCCCCTGGCCGATGAGCTTCTCGGTGCGGGTGTCCACGGAGGAGGTGGCCTCGTCCAGAATCAGCACCGGAGCCCGGGACACCGCCGCCCGGGCGATGGCCACCAGCTGGCGCTGGCCCTGGCTGAGGTTGGCGCCGTCGGAATAGAGGACGGTGTCGTACCCCTGGGGCAGGTGGGAGATGAAATAGTGGGCGTTGGCGATCTTGGCGGCCTCCATGCACTCCTCATCGGTGGCGTCCAGGCGGCCGTAGCGGATGTTCTCCATCACCGTGCCGGTGAACAGGTGGGTGTCCTGCAGCACGATGCCCAGGGAGCGGCGCAGGTCGTCCTTGCGGATGTTGCGCACGTCGATGCCGTCATAGGTGATGGAGCCGGCCTGGATATCGTAAAACCGGTTGATGAGGTTGGTGATGGTGGTTTTTCCCGCGCCGGTGGAGCCGACGAAGGCGATCTTCTGGCCGGGCTTGGCGTACAGGGACAGGTCCCGCAGCACCGGCTTTTCCGGCACATAGGCAAAGTCCACATGGGAAAAGCGTACATCGCCCCGCAGGGGCACCAGGGTGCCGTCCGGCATACGCCAGTGGTAGTCGTCGCCCTTCTGCTCCAGGGTCACCTGGCCCTGGTCCTCCTCGGGAGGCAGGTCCAGGATGCCAAAAATCCGCTCGGCACCGGCCAGAGCCATCATCAGAGCGTTGAACTGCTCGGAGATCTGGCTGACGCGGTCGGCGAAGGTGCGGACATACTGCAAAAAGCCGATGAGGATGCCGCCGGCCCCCTCCCCTGTCAGCCACAGGACGCCCACCGCGCAGGTGATGGCGTAGAAGATGTGGGACAGGTTGTTGAGAATGGGGCCCACCATGGAGGTGACGGTGGTGGCGGTGGTGGAGGCCTTGCACAGGTCCTGGTTGATGACGTCGAACTGCTCCATGACCTCCTTTTCGTGGGTGAACACCTTCACGTCACGCTGGCCGGTGATCATCTCCTCCATATAGCCGCTGACGGCGGCGGTGAGGCGCTGCTGGCTGGCGTAGGTGCGCTTGCTGATTTTGGTGGTGACCCGCACCACCAGCACCACGATAGCCCCCAGCACCACCATGATGGCAAACAGCCGCATGGACAGGGCCAGCATCATGGCAACGGTCCCCACCAGGGAGGTGATGGAGATGGCCAGCTGGGTGATGCTGTGCTGCAAAAGCTCGTTGGTGGCCTCGATGTCGCTGGTGTAGTAGCTCATCAGGGCGCCGGTCTTGTTTTCGTCGAAGAACCGCACCGGCTGGCGCTGCATGGTGTCGAACAGCTCCGTGCGCAGCTGCTTCATGATGATGGCGCTGCACTCCAGCATCAGCCGGTTCAGCAGATAGTTGGTCAGGGCCGACAGCAGATACAGGCCCGCCAGGCCCAGGATCAGGCTGATGTACTTGGCGTAGGTCTCGTTGGGAGCCGCACCGCTGGCCTCCAGCAGGTTTGTCAGGGGCTTCATGCAGTAGGCAGCCCCGATGGTGGCCGCCACATAGGCCAGAATCGACAGCATGGCCGCCGTCAGCAGCAGGCGGCAGTGCTTGAAGTAGCACACCAGCCGCCACAGGATGGCGAAGGGGTTCTCTACCTTTTTATTATATTTCTGCAGGTCAACTCGCGGCATGATCCACCGCCCCCTCTCTCATCTGGCTCTCGTACACGTCACGGTAAATATGGCTGCGGGACAGCAGCTCCTGATGGGTGCCCATGTCCGCCAGACGCCCCTGGTCCAGCACCACAATGCGGTCGCAGGACATGATGGAGTTGATGCGCTGGGCAATGATGACCTTGGTGGCGCCGGGCAGGGCCGTCCGCAGACAGCGGCGGATGTGCTCGTCGGTGGCCATGTCCACGGCGGAGGTGGAGTCGTCCAGGATCAGGATCCTGGGCTTTTTCAGGATGGCCCGGGCGATCAGCAGCCGCTGGCCGCCGGACAGGTTGGCGGCGTTCTGCTCCAGCACCGTGTCATAGCCGTCGGGGAAGCGGTCGATGTACTCGTCGGCCCGGGCGATGGCGCAGGCGGCCTGCATCTGGGCCAGGGTGGCGTTGGGGTCTGCCCAGCGGAGGTTGTCGGCGATGGTGCCGGAGAACAGGGAGCCGTTCTGCAGCACCATGGACACGCCGCTGCGCAGATTTTCCAGGGTATACTCCCGGACGTCCCGGCCGTCCACCTTCACGGTGCCGGACAGGGCGTCGTAAAACCGGGGGATCAGGCTCACCAGGGTGGACTTGCCCTCGCCGGTGCCGCCGATGACGCCGATGGTCTCGCCGGAGGCGATGTGCAGGGTCACATGGCGCAGGGCCAGCTTGTCGGGGTCCCGGGTATAGCTGAAGCAGACGTCCTCGAAGTCGATGCTGCCGCTTTCCACTGCGGCGTCGGAGGGGCCGTCTGTGATGTCAATTTTCTCGTCCAGCACCTCGTTGATGCGGACCAGGGAGGCCTGGGCCCGGGACAGGGACATGACCAGCCAGCTGATCATGGACAGGGAGTTCACCGCCATACCGGCGTAGTTCACCAGGCTCACCAGCTGGCCGGTCAGCAGGCCGGTGGTCCGGAAAATGATCTCCCGGCCGCCGAAAAACAGAATCAGCACGCTGCACGTCCACATAATGCCCATGGTAATGGGGCCGGACAGGGTAAACAGGCGGCCTGCGCCCAGCTGGGCCCGGCGCAGGTCGTCGGTGGTTTTGTCAAAGCGCTTGGACTCGTAGCCCCCCCGGACGAAGGCCTTCACCACGCGGCTGGCCACCAGATTCTCCCGGACGGCCTGGTTCATGCCGTCCATCATCTTCAGCATCCGCTTGAAGCGGGGCTGGCCCACCTTCAGCAGGATCACCATCAGCACCACCAGCAGGGGGATGCAGATCAGCAGCAGGGGCGCAAGACCCGGGGAGACGATGAAGCTCATGACCGTGGCCAGGATCACCATCACCGGGGCCCGGTACAGGGTCACCAGGGACTGACGCATGGTATCCCGCAGGGTGTTGATATCCGTGGTGGCCCGGGTGATCAGCTGGGGGGTGGAGATGTGGTCGATGTTGGAGAAGGAGAAGCTCTCGATCTTCCCCAGCAGAGTGCTGCGCATATTCCGGGCGAAGCCCTGGGTGGCAATGGCGGAGCAGCGGGCGGCCAGAACGCCCATGGCCATGGACAGGCAGGCCACGCCCACCATAACGGCCCCCACCGTCAGCACGAAGCGGTTGCGGTTGGCGATGAGCTCCGGGGAAAACAGCCCCTGGAGCATGAAGGTGCTCTCCCGGTACAGGCCGCCGTCCACGATGGTGGACATGAGCATGGGGATCAGCAGCTCCAGCACCACCTCGGTGATGCCGAATATCAGGGCGGCTGCCGTCCAGCCCTTATAGCGGCCCAGGACAGGGCCCAGGTGCCGGAAAAGCCCCGGTTTTTTCTGTGTCTTGATAAGACGTCACCTCTGTTTCTTTTATGCAGGATTTCTGAAGTTATACACGGCTATTATATCAGACCCCGCCGAGTTTCACAAGCGGAAAAATTCCGCGGCATTTTATCCGCCAGAATCCACAAAAAGCGCAAAAAAATGCTGCAAGCGCAGCGCTTGCAGCATTTTTTCATTTGGGTGAAACTTACTTCAGCTCGACCTTGCCGCCGACTTCCTCGACCTGCTTCTTCAGAGCCTCGGCGTCCTCCTTGGACAGACCCTCCTTCATGGTGGTGGGGGCGCCCTCGACGGCAGCCTTGGCCTCGGCCAGACCCAGACCCATGACCTCGCGGACGACCTTGATGACCTTGATCTTCTGAGCGGCGTCGAAACCGGTCAGGACCACGTCGAACTCGGTCTTCTCCTCGGCAGCGGGAGCAGCAGCGCCGGCAGCGGGAGCGGCCATGGCGGCGGCGGACACGCCGAACTCTTCCTCCAGAGCGTGGACCAGCTCGGACAGCTCCAGAACGGTCAGGCCCTTGATTTCCTCGATCATAGCAGTAATCTTCTCGGACATTTTGATAAGCCTCCTAATTGTAAGATATTTGTTTGATTTGAGTGGGACGCCGTGCGCCCCGGGGTGGTGCCGGAATTTATTCGGCGGCGGCTTCCTCGGCGGGAGCGCCGTCCTTCTCGGCGATCTGCTTCAGCACGCAGGCCAGAGCAGAGATGGGGGCCAGCATGGTGCCCAGAACCTGGGCCTGCAGCACGGGCAGAGCGGGGATGGAAGCCAGAGCATTCACGGTCTCCAGGGAGACGACCTTGCCTTCCATGAAGCCGCCCTTGATCTCGAACTTGCCATTGAGCTTCTTTGCATAGTCAGCGATGACGCGGGCAGGGGCGACGGGATCGTCCATGCACACGGCCAGGGACGTGGTGCCGTTGAGCTGATCATCCAGCTCGTTGAGACCCACGTTGTTGAATGCAAAGCGCAGCAGGGTGTTCTTGATGACAGCGTATTCCACGTTGTTCTCGCGGCAGTCCGCGCGCAGAGCGGTGTCCTCTGCCACGGTGATGCCCTTGTAATCAACGATGACACCGGCGGCTGCATTCTGCAGCTTCTCGGTCAGCGCCGCCACGATGGCCTGCTTTTCGGACAGAACTTTTGCGTTGGGCATTCTTTGATTTCACCTCCGGAAAAAATGTCGGTGCGTTCAAAAAGAAAACCGTCCCTGTATCCAAGGACACAAGGACGGTGTAAAGCAATCGGAAACGATTTGCCATCCTCGGCAGGACTTACGGCTTGCGCCACCTGCTGTCTTTGGAACGCATCTGGTATTATATCAGGGGCGTGACGGTTTGTCAAGCCGAAGATATCAAATGTTTCAGCCGGTTTTTTACAGCTGCTTGTTGGCGTTCATCTTGACGCCGGGGCCCATGGTGGAAGCGGCCACGCAGGACTTGATATACTGGCCCTTGGCGGCGGCGGGCTTGGCCTTGATGATGGCGCCCAGCAGAGCGGTATAGTTCTCATACAGCTTGTCCGCGCCGAAGGAAACCTTGCCGATGGGGCAGTGGATGATGTTGGTCTTGTCCAGACGATACTCCACCTTACCGG
>ENA-OROM01003204-OROM01003204.1-human-gut-metagenome-genome-assembly--contig:-NODE-3204-length-10795-cov-3.610521_pt1 | contig 10795 bp, 10 predicted proteins | sample MGYA00242129_ERZ509050 | MGnify/ENA primary metagenome ERZ509050 (study PRJEB26280, sample SAMEA2338701) | human gut metagenome | biome: human gut; feature: human-associated habitat; material: faeces...
CGCGCTCGACGCCGCCACGCGGGAGCGTTTGCAGGCGATGATCGCGGCATGCAGAGGGCACTGCGAGCAGGTGCTCTCGACGCTCGGCGCGACTTGCGAGAGCGTGTCGAACGAGCTCAAGCGCGCGGACGCTGCCGTCGCACAGCTGCCCGAGGCGTTCACTACGCTGGTGGGCCAGCTCGACGAGCTCAAAAAGTTAGAGCAGTGACAAGATAGCAAAAAAGAAGTGCGTTCCCGTTAGGAACGCACTTCTTTTTATGCTAATTCGCTGTACTGATTAAAGATGTCTGCAAATTCGTCCAGATGCTCGCGCAGGCTGTCGGGCGCCTCGGTGCGGAAGTAAAGCACCTCTCCCCCGCGGCGCAGGATAAGAAACTGGTGGACTTCGTCCGGTTCATTTGGAAGCCGGGTATTTGGTTTGATAAATTCAGCGAAGTACGCCTCGTCAAAGCCGTCGATGGAAAGCGTCTGCGCACCGTCTTCCATGAAATAGTCGCGCAGTTCATGTGTCAAGGGCGTTGCCAGCACAGAGATATGCGGGACGTAGAAGTCAAGCTCCGTGCTGTACTGCATCCAAGTGTCGATCGTTCCCGCATACGGCGTTTCGCCGACAGAGTACACGTGCCCGCCGAGCAGCGTCGAGAGATCGCGCACACCATACCAGTCCGATCCCCTTTCGCCGCCGAGCATCTCGGTCCCGATATACGGCAGCGGCGGCTCGTCATAGCTGTCGCCGTAGGCCGTATCGTCCACTCGCCAGAAAATCAGCGCGAGCGCCAATACACCGGCAATGATCGTAAGCGCGCGGTTCGCTTTCGCCCAGCGGTTGCGCGGCATCTTCTCCACGCGCTCGCACGCCTCCATCGCGCGCTTGAGCGTCCACATCTCGTTTCTCTCCTTTGCCTCGCTCAGGATACCGAGGATACTGCCTAAGATAATGGACACAAACTGAATGACCTCGCTCTTTTCCATCGTGAGGAACGACATCACCGGGAGACTCAAGGCACTAAAAAGGAAATAGACGAGCCAGATGTCCACCACCAGGAAGATCATCGGCAGGAAATAGCTGCGGCACAGTCTGCGGTAGCCATAGGAGTCCGTACAGTCCTTCGGCGTGGGGACGTGCGCGGTCTTTTCGCCGCGCCAGATGTAGAAAATGCCGTCCTTCGTCCGGCAGACGTACTCCCAGCCCAGGCGGGCGCGCTTTTCGCGCAGGCTTTCGTCGGGGTCGTCATCGTCCGCGGCGGGTTCCAGGTGATAGCGGCAGTCGCGCGGCTCGCCGATCACAAAATCGTCGTAGCGGATCAGGAGCTTCCCCTCCGCCGCGCGCTCAGAAAGCCACTGCTCGATGCCGCGCGGGTCATAGGCGCTGGGCACAAAGCGGATGCTCTTCGTCTCGGGCTCATTCTCTTCGCTCGGCGCAGTCCCTCCGCTCTCCGGAAGCTCTGTTGCCTCGCGCAGGTTTTCGTCCATTCGCGCTCCCTCCTCTCTTCTCTCTATGCAAAGTATAGGAGACAGGCGGGATTTTTTCAAGCAAATTCAGCGAGCATTGACAAAAATCGCGCGCAAGTTTATTGTTACATCGCAAAAAAGGCAGGAAATTCCTGCCTTTTTTCGTTTCACAGCAAAATCGGCTGAATTTGTCTTCCCTCCAGCGCCGCTTCGGCCGTCGGGATAATTTTGCGGAAGTCCGCGATCAGCGACGTGGGCTTCGCCTCGGCGTTGTCCTGCCCGAAGGGGACAAAATAGTAGTTTTTGCGGTTCAGCAGCACCGCGATGTTCGGCGCGCTCGCGGATAAGCCGTCATTCGTCGCAATGGCAAGCACAACGGGCTTACCGTTGCGCAGGTGCCCCTTTGCCGCCATCGTCACCGCGCCGTCCGTGATGCCGTGGGCGAGCTTGGCAAGCGTGTTTCCCGTGCAGGGCGCGATGACGAGCACTTCCATCGCCCCCTGCGGGCCGAGGGGCTCGGCTTCGACGATATTGCGCACGGCCTTCCGCCCCGCCAGCGCCTCCACGCGGGTGACGAAGTCCTCCGCCGTGCCGAAGCGCGTGGAATACTTCGCTGCGTTTTCCGACAAAATCGGGACGATCTCATGCTCGCGCGCGATGTCCTCGTAGAGTTTCAGCAGCTCGGGATGGTTGCAGAACGAGCCGCAAAAGGCAAATCCGATCTTCATGCTTCCTCCTTGATGAGTCGACATAACGTCTTTTTGATGGCCCGCGCCGCCGTCTCCGGCGCGACGCGCCCGGGCAGTCCCCCTGCCTTGAGATACGAAAGGCGCAGCGTTTCGACCGCGTCCATGTCAAAGCCGCTCGCGCTCGCAAGCTCGATGAGCAGGCAGTCCGGCGGCAGTTCGGCAAGGAGCGCTTCGTCCAATACCTGATGCGGCACGGTGTTGAACACCACGCGGAATTCTCCCAGCGTGCCGGAGAGGCGGTTCGTGTGCAGCGGCGCGTAGCCGAACGCGTCGATCCACGCAAGGTCCGACCGCTTGCGCGCGCTGACGCTGACCTTCGCTCCCAGCGCGCTCAGATCGTGCGCGAGCACCTTTCCGATGCGGCCAAAGCCGAGCACGAGGCATGGCGTGCCGTGCAGTGTGACGCTCGTGTGCTTCATCGCCGCCTCGATGGCCCCCTCCGCCGTCGGGATCGCGTTGCGCACGCTCAGCTCTTCCGAGGCAAAGTAGTCCGTGATCGTAAGCCCCAACGACTGCGCGAGCGTTGACGCGTCGTTTCCCACATTGCCCGCGAAAATGCGGTGCTCGCGCCGCAGCGAGCGCAGCAGGCTCTCCATCGTGAGCTCTGTGCCGCTCAAATAGCCGTTTTTCTCCGCCGGCAGCGGCAGGACGATGATGTCTGCTTTCAATGCGTCGCACAGCGCCCGTTTATTCGGCGCACCGGTCAGCTCCCACGAGCAGACGTCGTATCCCTCCGCAGCCATCATCTGGGCAAGCAGGCGCATGCGTGCGTCGCCGCCCAGGAATGCTATCGTCTGGTCCATCTCATTCCCCCTTTTCCATAAAGGGTATGCCGCAGCGCGTGCGCGCATGACGCAAACTATTTTTGTTTTTTTGCTTGACAACTCTATTTTTATCGATATAATTAGAATTATTCTAATTCTTATTTAGGAGAAACGCATGACCAAGTACGCCCAGCAGATTCTCGATCTCGTCCTGTGCTCCACCGAGCACCCGACCGCCGAGCAGATTTTTCTGCAAATGAAGCAGGAAAATTCCAAAATCGCGCAAGCTACGGTGTATAACAACCTCAATGCGCTTGTAGCGGACGGCAAACTCATCCGCCTGTCGCAGCCCGGCGCGCCCGACCGCTACGACAACACCACGCGCCACGATCACCTGATCTGCACCCGCTGCGGCGCGCTCACAGACTTCAAGTTCACCGACCTGACGCACGACATCGAAGCCGCGCTCGGCGCGCGCATCCAGTCCTACGACCTTCGCATTCACTATCTCTGCCCCGCCTGCCGCAAAGCGCAGGAAGAGCATTAAATTTTGAGAGAAAAAGGAGAATTTCACCATGAAGACCAACAAGTATTCCGGCACCAAAACCGAGCAGAACCTGCGCACCGCCTTCTCGGGCGAATCCGAGGCGCGCAACAAGTACACCTTCTTCGCCTCCACGGCCAAGAAAGAGGGCTATGAACAGATCGCCGCGCTCTTCCAGAAGACTGCGGACAACGAAAAGGAGCACGCCAAGATGTGGTTCAAAGAGCTCCAGGGCATCGGCTCCACCGCCGGCAATCTGCTCTCCGCCGCTGAGGGCGAAAACTACGAGTGGACCGACATGTACGATTCTTTCGCCAAGACCGCAGAGGAAGAGGGCTTTCCCGAGCTGGCGCAGAAGTTCCGCCTCGTCGGCGAGATCGAGCGCCATCACGAAGAGCGCTACCGCGCGCTGCTGCGCAACGTCGAGACCGCCAAGGTCTTTGAAAAGAGCGAGGTCAAGGTCTGGGAGTGCCGCAACTGCGGCCACATTGTCGTCGGCACCAAGGCCCCCGACGTCTGCCCCACCTGCAACCACCCCCAGAGCTACTTCGAAGTCCACGCGGAGAATTATTGAGAATCGACAAACTAACAAGAGAGCCGCAGGCTGTGCCTGCGGCTCTCTTACTATTCACTTACTCCTTCGGCAGCAGGATGCAGATCGTCGTGCCCTTGCCCTCTTCGCTATGAAGCTCGACTGTACCGTGATGGTACTGCACGGCGTGCTTGACGATGGAAAGGCCGAGGCCCGTGCCGCCGCTTGCCTTCGAGTGGCTCTTGTCCACGCGGTAGAAGCGCTCGAAGATGCGGCTCTGGTGCTCCGGCGCGATGCCGATGCCCGTATCGGCCACGGAGACGAACGCCCTGCCGTCCCGTTCACCGACGCTTACCTTCACGCTGCCACCCTCGACGTTGTACTTGATGGCGTTGTCGCAGAGGTTATAGATGACCTCGTACAAAAGCCGCCGTACGCCTCCGATGGTCTCGCTCCCGCCCTCGACGGCAATCGCGATGTGCTTCTCCGCCGCCGCGGTCTTGAGATCGTCCGCCGCCTCCTGCGAAAGCGTGAGCAGGTCGACCGTCTCGCGCGGCATTTCGTCGCCCTCGTCGAGCTGGGACAGGCGGATGATGTCGCCGATCAGCGTGACAAGGCGCTGCGCTTCTTTTCGGATGTGGCCGACGAAGCGGGGGATGTCCTCCTGCTTCACCATGCCGTTTTCCAGCAGCTCCGCGCTGCCGATGATGCCTTGCAGCGGCGTTTTGAGCTCGTGCGACACGTTCGCCGTGAATTCACGGCGCGTCTGCTCCGCTGTCTCGCGCTCGGTGATGTCGAAAGCCAGCAACACAGCGCCGACCGCCGCGCCGCTTGCGCCGATGCGGCTGACGTCAAACTGCCAGATACGGCCGCCGCGCTCCACGCGCGCCTCACTGTGCCCCTCGTCCATGGCGCGCTCGATGGCAAGGCTCATGTCGTGGCTGCGGTCGATGGTCAAAAAGTCCTGCCCGACGCAGCTCTCGTCCGTGCCGAAGAGCTTTTCCGCCGCGGGGTTGATACTCAGCACATGCTCTTTTTCATCGAGCAGCACAAGCCCTTCGCGCATGCTGCTTGTGATCTGCGAAAATTCCGTCTGCTGGCGCTGAAGTTCGTCCATCTGCTCGTCGATCTGCAAGTGCTGGCGGTTGATGCGCCCGAGCAGCGGGGCGAGCTCTTCATAGGCGTCATTTTCAAGCGGATGCTCAAGGTCCAGCTTGTTGAGCGGCTGGACGATGCGGTGCGACAGGCTCTTGGCTAAAACAGAGGACAGGATCAGCGCCACGATCAGCACCACTAAAATGGGCTGCCCCATGCCGACGAGCAGCACACCCGCCGTCGCGCGGCTCATCGAAATGCGCAGCACGCTCCCGTCCGCGAGCCTTTCCGCGCAGTACATCGTCTTTTGCAGCAGCGTCGAGGAATAGCGCGTGCTCTCGCCCTCGCCGTATTCCAGCGCTTGCTTGACCTCCACGCGGTCGGCGTGATTTTCAAGGCTTTCGGCGTCGGTCACGGTGTCGTAGAGCACCGTACCGTCGTTTTCGATCCACGTCAGGCGGTAGCGCTCGGAGGAGAGCTGAGAGAGATACTCCGTCCCGTTTTCCTTCACGGCGACGGCGGCAAGCTCCAGCTCGTCGCGCAGCTGCTTTTTTTCGACGCTCCCGAAGTATTCGTACAGGCAGCCCATGATGACGAGCAGGCTCGCCAGCAGCACCGTGCCCGCCACAAGCAGGATGGAGTGAAAGATCTTTTTTGTCATGCCTTGCCCTCCATCCGGTAGCCCACACCGCGCACGGTCTCGATCTTCTCGCCGTACGCGCCGAGCTTCTGCCGCAGCGTGCGGATGTGCATGTCCACCGTGCGCGTCTCGCCGCAGTAGTCCGTGCCCCACACGTCCGCCATGAGCTGGTCGCGCGAAAACGCCGTGCCGGGATGCGAGAGGAACAGGCGCAGCAGTTCGAATTCCTTGTATGTCAGCGCGACGCTCTCTCCATCCGCCGTGACGGTGTGGCTCTCTTCGTCGAGCACCAGACCGCCGCAGCGGAACTGGGATGCGCTCTTTGTGCCACAGCGGCGCAGCACCGCCTTGACGCAGGAGACGAGCTCCATCACGCCGAACGGCTTTGTCAGATAGTAGTCTGCACCGAGGTCGAGACCGCGGATCTTGTCGTATTCCGCGCCCTTGGCCGTCGCCATGACGACAGGGATATCGGAAAGCGCCGCGTCCGCACGCATGCGGCGCAGCAGCTCCATCCCGTCGATGCCGGGGAGCATCACATCGAGCACGACAAGCTCGGGTCTTCCCGTGCGCAGCGCCTCCCAGAATGAGGTACCGTCTTCAAAGCCCTTGGCCTCAAAGCCGGTCGATTGCAGGGCATATACCTCGATATCGCGGATACTGGCATCGTCTTCCACGCACCAGATCATACTTTACCCCTCCTTATGCTCTCCTGTCACAGAGAAAATGACCCATTCGGCGATGTTCGTCGCATGGTCGCCGATGCGCTCAAAATACTTGGCGATCATCAGCAGGTCGAGTGCGAATTCACCATCATCAGGGTCCTGCGCGATGCGTTTGATGAGGTCCTTCTTCACGCGCGCGAAATAGTCGTCCACGGTGTCGTCCTCAGCGATGACATGATCGGCAAGCGCCGTGTCGTGCTTGACATAGGCGTCCACGCTCTCGGTCACCATCTTGATGGTCGAGCGCGCCATCTCGCGCAGGAGATTACTGTTTTCCGCACCGCGCCCGCCGAGGAACGTGATGATCTCGGCAATATCCTCGGCCTGGTCGCCGATGCGCTCCATGTCCGTGATCATCTTGAGCGCCGCCGAGATCTGGCGCAGGTCCTTTGCCACGGGCTGCTGCTGCAAAAGAAGCTTTAGGCACAGCGACTCGATCTCGCGCTCCTTGCGGTCGATCTCCTGATCGAGCGGTGCGACGCGCGCGGCCAGCTCCGCGTTGCCCTCCGTCAACGCCTGTGCCGAAAGGGCGATGACCTCCTCGCACAGCGCGCCCATCTCAATGAGCTCGCGGTTCAAAAGCGCAAGCTGTTCATCAAACCGGCTTCTCATTTAACCGAACCTCCCCGTGATGTAATCTTCTGTCCGCTTGTCCTGCGGCTGGGAGAAGAGCTTCTCCGTCTCGCCGTACTCTACGAGCTCGCCGAGCAGGAAGAACGCCGTGTGGTCGGAAATACGCACCGCCTGCTGCATGTTGTGCGTGACGATGACGATGGTGTACTTCTCCTTGAGCTCCATCGCGAGCTCTTCGATCTTCGACGTCGAAATGGGGTCGAGCGCACTTGTCGGCTCGTCCATCAGCAACACCTCGGGCTCGACCGCGAGCGCGCGGGCGATGCAAAGGCGCTGCTGCTGGCCGCCGGAGAGGCCGAGCGCGTTTTTCTTCAGGCGGTCCTTGACCTCGTCCCAAATCGCCGCACCGCGCAGGGATTTTTCAACGATCTCATCGAGCTTTGCCTTGTTCTTCACGCCGTGCGTGCGCGGACCGTAGGCAATGTTGTCGTAAATGCTCATCGGGAAAGGGTTCGGCTTCTGGAACACCATACCCACCTGACGCCTAAGCTCACTCACATCGACGGACGCGTCAAAAATGTCCTCGCCCTTATAGAGGACGCTGCCCGTGATCTTCACATCGGGGAGCAAATCGTTCATGCGGTCGAGCGTCTTTAAAAACGTCGACTTGCCGCAGCCACTCGGGCCGATGAGCGCCGTAATGCTTTTTTCGGGAATTTCAATGTTGATATCCTTGAGCGCCTGATGGCTCCCGTACCACAGACACAGGTTCTCAACGGAAAGGATGTTGTTCATAGCCCTCTCCTCTCTTTCAATTTGTCTTCAAAGGCGAGGCCGTACCAGTGGCTCTCGCCGCGTTTTGCCGTTTTCTGCACGCAGTCGTCGCAGAATTCCGCCGCGTCTTTCAGGGCTTGCGGCATGCCTTTACCGTTCATCAGCTCGCCGCACAGGGCGGAGACGAACACATCACCCGTGCCATGCAGCGTCTGCGGAAGGCAGGGCTTGAAAATTTCCATATACTGCCCGTTCAGCCGCGCGCAGTAGCCGATCTCCTCCCCGCGGTGGACGCCGGTGATGATGACATTTTCCACCGTGAGCGCTTTAAGAAGCGTTTCTATCGGTGCGTCCATCCCGCAGCCCGCGAGAAGCGCCGCCTCCGTGCGGTTGGGCGTGATGAGCTGTGCGCTCTCGCACAGCGCGCGCATCGCCTGCACGTACTCTTCTGTAAAGCAGCCGTACAGCGCGCCGTTGTCGCCGAGCACGGGGTCGACCACAACGATGGTATCCTCCCCCGCAAAGTCGCGGAGGAAATCTTTTGCAAAATGCATCTGCTCCACCGAGCCGAAAAAGCCCATGCAGATGCCGTCGAATTTGATTTGAAGCTGTCTCCAGTGCGCGGCAAAGGCCTTCATCTCGTCCGTCATATCGCGCATGACGTAGCTGCCGAAGCCGTCCGCCGTGTGCGTCGATAAAATGGCCGTCGGCAGCGGTACCGTCTCCACCCCGTAGGAAGAGAGGATGGGCATGGCCACGCTCAGCGAACACTTGCCGAAGCAGGAAAGGTCATTTAAGAGCGCCATGCGCTTCATGCCGCTTCCGTTGACAGGTCGTATCATTGCTGTTTCCTCCTGAAGTATCGGCCGACCAGATCGGCGATGAGGTTAATGAGCATCGTCAGCAGCATTAAAATGGCCGCGATGGCGAACACCACCCCCGTATCGCTCGACTCCTTGGCGTAGAAGTACAGCGCCACCGTCAGCGTCGCGCCCGCGTTGTGCATACCCTCAAAGAAGTTGTAGAGCATGTGCGCCGAGCCCGCCGTGAATAAGAGCGCCGCCGACTCGCCGAGGATGCGTCCGATCGACAGGATACAGCCCGTCACGATACCGTCCACGCAGCTTGGCAGCACCACCGTGCGGATGGTGCGCCATTTGCCCGCGCCCAGGCCGAACGCGCCCTCGCGGTAGCTCTGCGGTACGGTCTTGAGGCTCTCCTGTGTCGTGCGCATGATGGTCGGCAGGTTCATGATCGTCAGCGTCAGCGCACCCGCAAGAAGCGACGTGCCGTTTTTGCAGAAGATCAGCATGCCGACAAGGCCGTAGATGATCGACGGGATACCGGAGAGCGTTTCGGACGCGTATTCGATGATGGGAACGAGCTTTTTGTTCGCGGCGTATTCATTTAAGTAGATGGCCGCGCCCACGCCGAGCGGCAGCACGATTAAAAGCGTCGCGATAACGATGTAGAGCGTGCTCAGGATGTCCGGCAGGATGCCGACGCGGTTGGCAAGATAGCTCGGCGCGGTGGAGAGCATCTCCCAGGTGATGTTCGGAATGCCGTTGCCCAATATATAACCAATCATACCGACTACGAGCGCGCAAGTCAATACTGCGGCGACGCCCATCAGGAGCTTCATCGCTGTGATATAGGCCTTGCGGCGGGCCGAGGACTGCATTTTCAGCATCAGTTACCCTCCTTGTCGCGCTTTAAGAAGAAGTTGAGCGCCGCATTGATGAGCAGGATGAAAAGATACAGCACGAGCGCGATGGAAAAGAGCGCCTGACGCTGCAAGCCGCTCGAATACGACATCTCGCTCGCGACCGCCGTCGTGAGAAAGCGGACGCTCTCAAAGATCGAGCCGGGCATGTTCGGCGCGTTGCCCGAGACCATCATCACGGCCATCGCTTCGCCGATGGCGCGACCCACGCCGAGCACGACCGCCGCGGCGATGCCGCTCTTTGCCGCCGGAACGGAGACGCGGAAATAGGTCTCGACCTCAGTCGCACCGAGGGCAAGCGAGGCGTCCTCATATTCATGTGGAACGGCCTCGAGCGCCGTGACGCTCACCTTGATGATCGACGGCAGGATCATGACGGCCAGCACGATGATGGCCGCAAACAGGCTTGCGCCGTCCGGCAGGTGGAACGTCTTACGGATGGCAGGCACGAGCACCAGCATACCGACAAGGCCGTACACGACCGACGGGATCCCCGCGAGCAGGCTGACGGCGGCCTCCAGCACGGTGCGGACCTTCTTGGGCGCGACCTTGGAGAGGTACACCGCCGTCAAAAAACCGATGGGCACGCCGAGGACGATCGCGCCTGCCGTGCCGTAAACACTCGTTAAAATAAAGGGCAGAATGCCGTACTTCGGCTCTGCCGACGTCGACGACCACACCTTGCCCGTGAGAAACGGCACAAGGCCGATCTTCTGAATGGCCGGGATGCCGGAGATGATGAGATACACCGTGATCAGCAGCACGCATCCGACCGTAATGAGGCCGAGAAGCAGAAAAATACCGTGGACGACGGCTTCAAACATTTTTTTCCTCTGCGCCATAATTGTTTCCTCTTTTTGCTGTCAGCGGGAGACGGCTCACGCCGCCTCCCGTGATGGTTCCTGTGTTCTGTTAGTTGGCTGCGACCGCACCGGCAGCGGCGATGATGCTTGCCGCATCAGCGGACAGCGCGTAGTCGAAGAAGGCCTGTGCCGCGGGGGAAAGCTTGGTGCCCTCCTTCGTGACGAGCACGAACGGACGCTGGACCACATAGCTGCCGTCCTTGACGGTCGCCTCCGTGGCTTCCACACCGCCGACTGTCAGCGCCTTGACACTGTCGCCGACCGCGGAGAGGGAGGCATAGCCGATGGCGTCGGGGTTCTGGGACACGGTGTTGATGACGTCGCCCGTGGAGGTGAGCTCCTGACGGTACTGGCAGGCGTC
>ENA-OROM01003211-OROM01003211.1-human-gut-metagenome-genome-assembly--contig:-NODE-3211-length-10773-cov-3.417242_pt1 | contig 10773 bp, 7 predicted proteins | sample MGYA00242129_ERZ509050 | MGnify/ENA primary metagenome ERZ509050 (study PRJEB26280, sample SAMEA2338701) | human gut metagenome | biome: human gut; feature: human-associated habitat; material: faeces...
TTTTTTTTCTACCCCGGGGTAGCATCGCTCCCTCTTATTAATTTTAAATGTATGATCTGTGAAAAATACTGTAATGAATTTTCAATGCTTTGTTATGTGAAGAGAAATTGATAATTTATTAGAGTATTTTTTTTATTACGTCCTCTGATGGGTGGGATTGATGGAGACTGAGAAAACGGAATTATTCTGGAAAGATAAAAACTTGCAACAGGAGAGGAGAGGTAGCAATGGAGAAACCTTATTGGGAAGGGAAAGAATATTCTTATTTCAGCCATAAGAAATGTGAATTTTTTCCGTGTCATAAGAATGCAGATCCGGATGATTTTAACTGTCTGTTCTGTTATTGCCCGCTATATGCCCTGGGTGAGAAATGCGGTGGGAATTTCCGGTATACGGAAAAGGGAATTAAAGACTGCACAAACTGTATGCTTCCGCATAAGCGAAAAAGCTATGGATATGTCACAGGAAAATACCAGGAACTGGCTGATATGATGAAAAGAGCAAAGGAAAGTATCAGCAAATAAGAGGAGAATGCGTTGCTGCTTAGAACGGAGTGAACAGTAACAATGTGTCAGATTAGCACAAATAAGAAAGAACGATTTTCATTGTAATACAATGCTTGTTCTGCTAGAATAAGGATAGCAAAAGAGAAGAGTCTGTAAGATTTTCAAGTCTGTTCTGAGTTAGTATATAAAGCATTTCACACACATTTTCCACACTTTTCACATGCACAGAAGAAAATGCATCACAGGCATTTGACGTCTTTTCCTGGCGACATTTTCTTGTCGGCAGAGCTCTGCATTTCTACATAGAGCCGTCGGAAAACAGGGAAAATTCACTGTTTTCCGACGGTTTTTGTCATTGATCATGGTTGAAAAACAAAAAAGATACTGATATAATGATATTATATTTATGTAAGGGAGTTAACTACTACATGAAAAAAAGAAATACAGCGATACGCGCATTGTCAGTTTTTCTGGCTTATTCAATGGTTTGTACATCGGTACCCGCTGCGGGTCAGGAAATGTTTGGATCCGGAGTCAACAGGGAGACAGAAGAAAATACATCAGATCTGAAAGACTTTCAAAGTTCACAGGCAGATGAATTTGGAACAGATACGGGATCGGATGCAGAATTGTTCGGAAGCGATGATGCAAAACAGGAGTTTCAGGATGGAGAAAACTCAGAAGAGGGTACAGACGGAATCAGGTATATTAAGGGTCGTCCGTTGACAGAAGAGGAAAGAAAGGAAGAACTGGAACCCTTTAAAAATTTAAAACCTTTGGATCCGGGAATTGAAGTGGAGAGTGATCTGACATCAGTTTATGCTGCATATGGAAACAGGGAGGCTGCATTTCCATCTTCCTATGATGCCAGAAAGGAAGGATTAGTTACGCTCGTAAAGAATCAGAATCCATTTGGAACCTGCTGGGCTTTTGGTATGGCAGCAATCATGGAGACTTCGCTTCTGGCACAGAACAAAGGAACCTACGATCTGTCAGAAGAACATTTATCATATTTTTTCTCCAACAGACAGAATGATCCTCTTGGAAATACCCCCGATGATAAGAATTATGTACTGGGAAATTATCATGTAATAGGAGGTAATGATCACCTGGCGGCTATTTATCTCAGTACATGGTCGGGAATGACTACAGAGGCCGATGTACCATTTCCTACGGATTCTTCGCATCAGCAGGATCTGACTGTACAGATTCCGGGAAGTAAGGCTTATAATTCAGCGGCATATCTGAAAAATGCATCTGTTTCCAAATACAGTGAGGAACGTATGAAAGAAATGCTACTGAATGACCATGCAGTATCCATTATGCTTTATATGAAGGAAAGTTATGTAAATCCGGACACAGCTGCATATTGTTATCCTGTTGGAAAATCAAATTCGACTGTAATTAATCATATTGTGACAGTGGTCGGATGGGATGATACGTATTCAAAGGATAATTTCCTTCCTGTTTCCAATGTAACATCTGATGGTGCGTGGATCATCAAAAACAGTTGGGGGGAGAAGAAAGGAGACGGAGGATATTACTATCTTTCTTATCAGGATCCCAATATCAGTAAACTTGTAAGTGCAGAGGCAGTGGCTGCTTCGGATCAAAAGTACAGGAATAATTATTTTTATGATGGTTCTTCAGCACTTTCAGTGATTCCGATACAGGCGGGACAGTCAGTAGCAGCAGTTTATGAGACAACTGCAGGAAAGGGAAAAGCAGAAGTCCTGGGGGAGGTTAATCTTGTTACAAACAGTGACAATGCCTGTTACAAAATTCAGATATACACCGATCTGACAGATCCATATGACCCGGAAAGCGGGACCGCTGCATATGCTGCTCCATATGAGTTTGAACAGCCAATCGCAGGTGTACAGACTATCAGTGTACCAGAGGTGGTTTTGAAACAGGGAAGCAGATATTCTGTTGTGATCACAAACAGTGGGATTGACAAAATCAGCTTTGGAGTGGAAGCAAAGTCCAGTTATGGAAACTGGTTTACCTGTACGGCGGGGATAGAAACAGGGCAGACATTCTATAAGAGTGCATCGGAAACGGCCAGGTGGACAGATGGAAAGACGAAAAACTGGACGGCAAGGATCAAGGCACATACAAGGACCCTGAATCAGTCATGGGTGCCGGATACACCGGTATTTCAGGTGAAGGCATATAATTCCGGATACAACCTTATTTCATGGAAAAAAGTTTCCGAAGCTACAGGATATTATGTGTACAGAAAACCTGCAGCAGGTGGGAAGTGGTCCAAAATTGCAGATGTCGGGACATCGGAATTAAAATATAAAGATAGTAAGGTTACGGCTAATGCATCATACCGTTATACAGTAAAAGCATATTATGAAGCATCCGGAAAAAGATATTCAGGTAAATATAAAACCGGCGATGTGATTAAAGCAGCACCTGCAGTGCAGAAGGTTACTTCTGTGAAATCTGAGAAAAATGGAATCCGTATCCGGTGGAAGCCTCAGAAAAAATGTGACGGCTATTATATTTACAGAAAGAAAAAAGGTGGTTCCTATCAATTGATAAAGAAAATTTCCAATGGAAATAGTTCTTCTTATCTGGACAAAAAAGCACAAAAAGGTGTATCATACTATTATGCGGTAAAAGCATATGTTAAAGAGCCATATGGAAATACATACAGCAAATATAAAAGTTCATCTGCTGTAAAAAGAAAATAAGAAATGAAGGAAAGAGATTATGAGGAGAAGGTTTGGAACAGTAATAGCAATGGTACTGTGCTTTATTCTGACAGTGGTTTCTGTTTATGCGGATGACGGAAAGGGTCAGAATCCGGATTATGTAACAGATTATTATATGATCGTACAGAGTACACAGGGCGGGGTAGATATTTATGATGAAGCAGACACTCAGAGTGTTAAACTGAATGACAGCAAGATTCCAAATGGAACTGCCATCCACGTTCTGGGTGAGAAGAATGGAGCAGACAATAAAAAATGGGCATATACACAGTACCATGGAATGAACGGATATGTTCCTATGGATGATCTGGATCCGGCTTCCAGAGAAGAAGCTGCCAATGAGGAATATCGTACTTTCGGAGGCAAAGATGTGGATTTCGAAGTAAAGGTTCATGGAAACGATGGAAACGTATCGGTTTATAACGGACCTGGAGAGAAATTTGATCAGGTTTCAGGAACAGAGGGAATCGCAGATGGGACAACTGTACATATTTTTCAGTATGTTCAGGGAGAAGACGGAACAAACTGGGGGAAAACAGACACAGATGGTGTGACACAGGGATGGCTGAATCTTGATCGTGATACAGATTACGTAAATGAAAATGTATCCGCAGATGCACCGGAGGCTACAGGCACATCAGGAAATGTTCCGGTGGCTGCTGTTACACCAACACCGGAAGCAACTCCAACTCCGAAAGTCACACCAACACCAGAGGTAACACCTACAGAAAAAGCAACACCGACACCGGAGGCAACACCTACAGAAGAAGCAACGCCAACACCGGAAGAAACAGAGAAGCCTGCTTCGACAGAAGACAAGGAATCCGATGATAAGCAGAGTCAGAAAACATCAGGAAAGAATGTAAAAGCAGATTCAGGAATGAAGAATCCTGTAATCTGGATTAGTGGTATCGGGATTATTGTTATCATAATTTTACTTGTTTATTTCCTGAAGAAGAAAAAGTAAAAGTTAAAATCATTAAAGAATGCCGTCGACGGCAGAGAACAGTTACAAAATAAACAGTGGAACTAAAAGAGCAGCGCATCGGATGATGCAGCTGCTCTTTTTAGAAAATGTGTGTGTATAATTGAGACGTTATGAGGAAACCTCAAATCAGTCTTAATTAACAAAAACTATTAATGTGTGTGCATATATAGTCTACAATTTTTTTGCAATTTAATCAAGATGGAATTTTATAGAACGTGATATATTTTTGAGGAAAGAGGCTATTCAGACTTTTTACTTGCGTAACTCTGGCGGGAAACGTATAATAGGAAAAAGCAATACTCGAGGGTGAGGAAAAGAGGATGAAGATAACAGAAGAACTGTTAAATGAGATGAAAATTAAGGATGAGAACTTTTCTGACGGTTTGATCAAGCCGGACGGCGATTACGTAAGAATACCCAGAGGACATCTTCATGGAATGATGGAATTGCTTCCATGGACAGAGAACGAAATCTGGAAAATGATCCCGGATGATGATTCTCCGCTGTTCTGGCTGATTGAGAAAACAGGATGCGTTCTTACGGATTATAATAATTCTATTGGCATGAAGATGACACCTGCTCAGCAGACTGTGTTTGATATGATGCGAAAACATGGGGTTCTTACAGATGATTATTACGATCTGACGAAACAGAGGGAGAAAGTAAGAGAAGCCAGAGAACAAAAAGAGAACAGGAAACAATAGTTAAGTGCATATGAATATATGGGAGTGCAGCGATGGAAAAGCATTCTCATTAAAGTCATCCGATGCAGAAAAAACAATATACGATATTAAAAAGCAGCATATCAGAGTTATGGATCATAACCTGATATGCTGCTTTTAACGTGTCTGAAGAAAAATGAAATGTCAATCATAAAAACAAAACAAAAACAACCAGAACGGAAGAAAAAACAAATAAAAAACAACATAAAAGTTCAGAATATACATGTTGATTTATGTTGACTTCGCGATAGCCATAAGGTATAATGAATCTATATGAAAACATGGAGGATATTGCTGTCAGAATGATACCGGAATGTATTGGGGTCTGGTATGGGTGCAGCTTTTATTCATGAGAAAGGAGTAACATGGAAAAATTTCAAACATCAGATATTCCCAAGTCTCCCAGAATTCAGAAACTGGTAGATGCATTGTATGAACATATGCCGGTGATCGAATCAGCCAGAGCAAAGCTGATCACAGAATCTTATAAGGAAACAGAAGGAGAACCGATCATCACACGCAGAGCAAAGGCTTTTGCGCATATTCTTCATAATATTCCGATCATTATCCGTGACAATGAACTGATTGTCGGAAGCAGTACGATTGCGCCGAGGGGATGTCAGACATTTCCGGAGTTCTCTTATGAGTGGCTGGAAGCTGAACTGGATACAGTTGCGACCAGAACTGCGGATCCTTTTGAGATTGCTGAGGAGACCAAAGCCGAACTTAAGGAGGCAGATAAGTACTGGAAAGGAAAAACAACCAGTGAACTTGCAACTTCCTATATGGCACCGGAAGCGATCAAGGCAATTGAACACAATATTTTTACACCTGGAAATTATTTTTACAATGGTGTAGGACATGTAACAGTTAAATACTGGGAAGTACTGGAAATCGGTTTTGAGGGAATCATGGAGAAGGCTCAGAAAGAGCTGGATGGATGCAGTGTCGGTGACGGTAATTATGCAAGAAAGTCTCACTTCCTTGATGCAGTGATTTTAAGCTGTAAGGCGGTGATCGATTATGCAGGCAGATATGCAAAACTTGCGCAGGAAATGGCGGCACAGACAAGTGATCCGATAAGAAAACAGGCACTTTTTGTTATCGCAGAGAACTGCAGCAGGGTACCGGCAAAGGGTGCACAGAATTTCTATGAGGCATGTCAGTCATTCTGGTTTGTACAGCAGCTTCTTCAGATGGAATCCAGTGGACATTCTATTTCACCGGGGCGCTTTGATCAGTATATGTATCCATATTATAAGAAGGATATGGAAGCAGGAACTATTACCCGAGAGTTCGCACAGGAATTGATGGATTGCATCTGGGTTAAATTAAATGACCTGAATAAATGTCGTGATGCGGCTTCAGCGGAAGGATTTGCAGGATATAGCCTTTTCCAGAATCTGATTGCGGGTGGTCAGAATAAAGAGGGAGAGGATGTAACTAACGATCTTTCTATTATGTGTATTCAGGCATCCATGCATGTGCATCTTCCGGCTCCATCACTTTCTGTGAGAGTATGGAATGGTTCTCCGCATGAATTCCTGATAAAGGCAGCCGAGCTTACGAGAACAGGAATCGGACTTCCTGCATATTACAATGATGAGGTGATTATTCCGGCACTGCAGAACAGAGGCTTATCTCTGGAGGATGCCAGAGAGTACAATATCATCGGATGTGTGGAACCGCAGAAAGCCGGTAAGACAGAAGGGTGGCATGATGCCGCATTCTTTAATATGTGCAGACCTCTGGAACTTGTTTTTTCGAATGGTATGGATAAAGGTGAGATGGTGGGAATCCCTACCGGCGATGTCACTCAGATGAAGACCTTTGATGAATTCTTTGACGCATATAAGAAACAGATGGAATACTGCATTTCCCTGCTGGTGAATGCAGATAATGCTATTGATGTAGCTCATGCGGAACGCTGTCCGTTACCATTCCTTTCCTGTATGATAGATGACTGTCTGAAAGAAGGCAAGTCTGTCCAGGAAGGTGGAGCTGTTTACAACTTTACAGGTCCTCAGGGATTTGGAATCGCCAATATGGCAGATGGACTTTTTGCAATCCGCAAACTGGTCTATGAGGATAAGAAAGTATCTATGAAAGAACTTAAGGAAGCTCTTGCATGGAACTATGATAAAGGACTGGATGCGCAGTCCGCCGGTGATATGACAGAGATGATCATGAAGGCAATGCAGAAAGCAGGCAGAAATGTGGATGCTTCCACTGCAGAAGGACTTCTGAAAACTTTCATGGGAATGAAACCGGGTGAACAGAAGACACAGAGATTCAAAGAAATCCACGATATGATCGATGAAGTTCCGAAATTTGGAAATGATATTCCGGAAGTTGATTATTTTGCAAGAGAAGTTGCCTATACATATTCCAAACCGCTTCAGAAGTATAACAATCCAAGAGGCGGAAAGTTCCAGGCAGGTCTGTATCCTGTATCTGCAAATGTACCGCTGGGCGGACAGACAGGAGCGACGCCGGATGGAAGATATGCACACACACCTGTTGCAGACGGCGTTTCGCCATCTGCGGGCAAGGATGTAAAGGGACCTACGGCAGCGGCAACTTCCGTATCCAGACTGGATCATTTTATTGTATCCAACGGAACGCTTTTTAACCAGAAATTTCACCCATCCGCACTTTCAGGAAGAGAGGGACTGGAGAAATTCGTTGCACTGATCCGCGGATACTTTGATCAGAAGGGAATGCACATGCAGTTTAATGTAGTTGACAGGCAGACACTGCTGGATGCACAGGAACATCCTGAGAAATATAAACATCTGGTAGTACGCGTGGCAGGCTACAGTGCACTGTTTACGACACTTTCCCGTTCCCTTCAGGATGACATCATCCGTCGTACAGAACAGGGCTTCTGATCCAGACGTTTTTTGCAGGAAGTAAAAGTGACAGACAGAGGATGTATGGATAACAGAATAAGAAAGGAAAAGCATGGACTATTTGGATACAAAGGGCAGAGTGTTTGATGTCCAGAAATATTCTATTCATGATGGACCGGGTATAAGGACGATCGTATTTCTGAAAGGTTGTGTCCTGCGGTGCAAATGGTGCTGCAATCCGGAATCTCAGGAATATAAGATCCAGACAATGAAAGTGCAGGGAGAAGACAAGGTCATCGGACGTGATGTGACAGTCAGGGAGATAATTGAAGAAGTTGAGAAAGACAGGGTATACTATTACCGCTCGGGCGGAGGTATGACTCTTTCCGGCGGAGAATGTCTCTGTCAGCCGGAATTTGCAGGAGCACTTCTGAGAGCTGCCAAAGAGAGAGGGATTTCTACTGCGATCGAGAGTATGGCATGTGCAAAATGGGAGACGATTGAGACAATCTTACCGTATCTGGATACTTATTTAATGGATATTAAACATACAAATCCTGCGAAACATAAAGAATTTACAGGACGTTCCAATGAACTGATGATGGAAAATGCCAGAAAAGTGGCGCTTTCCGGTAAAACCAGGCTGGTAATCCGTGTACCGGTGATACCCACATTTAATGATACAGTGGAGGAAATCCAGGGGATTGCAAGGTTTGCAGACACACTTCCCGGAGTGGACAAGATTCATCTTCTTCCGTATCACAGACTTGGACAGGATAAATATGAGGGACTTGGCAGACCATATCTGATGGGAAATGTGGAACCACCGTCCAAAGAACATATGGAAACATTAAAAAAGGCAGTACATGCGGTCTGCGGTCTGGACTGTCAGATCGGTGGATGAGGTATTTTTTGCATCTGATACGATTATTGGAATAAAAAAAGAAAAAAACAAACAAAAACAACACAATAAAACCCGTAAAAACAACATAAAACAACGGAAATGTATTGACTTTTTATGACCGATAGTGTAAAATCACAGGTAGAAACGTCAAAAACTATATCAATGCCTTAAGGAGGAAAATGAGCATGGTAAACGAATATGAAATCAAAAAACAGATCTGCGACATCGGAAGAAGAATCTACAGCCGCAACATGGTAGCTGCAAACGATGGTAACATCTCTGTAAAACTGAACGACAACGAATTTCTTTGCACACCTACAGGTGTATCCAAAGGTTTTATGACACCGGAGTATATCTGTAAAGTAGACAGAGAAGGAAATGTGATCCAGGCTAACCCGGGATTCAAACCATCCTCTGAAATCAAAATGCATATGAGAGTTTATGAGAAGAGACCGGACGTAGGTTCTGTTGTGCATGCTCATCCGATTTATGCAACATCTTTTGCAATTGCAGGTATTCCGCTGACACAGCCGATCATGCCTGAAGCAGTTATCTCACTTGGATGTGTTCCGATCGCTGAATACGGTACACCATCTACAATGGAGATTCCGGATAATCTTGAGAAATACCTTCCATATTTCGATGCAGTTCTTCTTGAGAACCATGGAGCGCTGACATGGAGCACAGACTTAAACGCAGCTTACATGAAGATGGAATCTGTTGAGTTCTACGCACAGCTTCTGTATCAGTCAAAAGTTCTTGGCGGACCTAAGGAATTTGATGAGAAGAACATTAAGAAACTGTATGAAATCCGCCGTAAATTCGGTATGGCAGGGAAGCATCCTGCAAACCTCTGCCTGAATAAAGATGGCCATAACTGCCATAACTGCGGCGGCGCATGTCATGACGGCGAATTCAAGAAATTCCCTGGATATCAGTATGATTTCGTAGGCGGCGGAGATTCCCAGCCGGCAGCAGGAACAGCAGACAAATCTGAAGCTGAATTAGTTGCTGAGATCACAAAACAGGTAATGGCTCAGTTAGGAATGAAATAAGAGTATAGATGACCGATAATCAAGGAGGACAGTCTCATGCCAATTAATGAGAATATGGTACAGGAAATTGTACAGGAAGTAATGGCAAAAATGCAGATTGCAGACGCTCCGACTGGTAAACATGGTATTTTCAAAGAAATGAATGATGCGATTGAAGCGGCGAAGAAATCACAGCTTATCGTAAAGAAGATGTCCATGGATCAGAGAGAAAAAATAATTACCTGCATCCGTAAGAAAATAAAAGAAAACGCAGAAGTAATGGCTCGTATGGGCGTGGAGGAAACAGGTATGGGAAATGTTGGGGACAAGATCCTCAAACATCATCTTGTAGCTGACAAGACTCCCGGAACAGAAGTTATTACAACAACTGCATGGTCCGGAGACAGAGGATTAACCCTTATCGAGATGGGACCTTTTGGAGTGATCGGTGCGATCACTCCATGTACCAACCCAAGTGAAACAATTTTATGTAATACAATGGGAATGCTTGCAGGAGGAAATACAGTTGTATTCAATCCTCATCCTGCAGCGATCAAAACTTCCATTTATGCAATCAATCTTTTAAATGAAGCATCATTAGAGTGCGGTGGTCCTGACAACATTGCAGTTACTGTAGAGAAACCTACACTTGAGACAAGCAATGTGATGATGAAACATAAAGACATCCCGCTTATCGCTGCAACCGGCGGACCTGGAGTTGTAACTGCAGTTCTTTCTTCCGGTAAACGTGGTATCGGAGCAGGCGCCGGAAATCCTCCGGCACTGGTTGATGAAACCGCTGATGTCCGCAAAGCAGCCACAGATATTGTAAACGGATGTACATTTGATAATAATCTTCCATGTATTGCCGAGAAAGAGATCGTAGCAGTTTCCTCTATCGTAGATGAGCTGATGCACTATCTTGTAACTGAGAATGACTGCTATCTTGCTTCTAAGGAAGAGCAGGACAAACTTACAGAAGTTGTTCTGGCAGGCGGTAAACTGAACCGTAAATGTGTAGGTCGTGATGCAAGAACACTT
>ENA-OROM01003237-OROM01003237.1-human-gut-metagenome-genome-assembly--contig:-NODE-3237-length-10722-cov-1.915721_pt1 | contig 10722 bp, 9 predicted proteins | sample MGYA00242129_ERZ509050 | MGnify/ENA primary metagenome ERZ509050 (study PRJEB26280, sample SAMEA2338701) | human gut metagenome | biome: human gut; feature: human-associated habitat; material: faeces...
GGTCTTCACGCCCAATTCATTGAAAAATTGTTCCGTACGGGCAATCGCTTGATCGGCAGCATCGGGCTGATCTGTGTCAATATTCCACACACGTGCGGCATATTGCAACAATTTCTCACGACGTTTAATTTTCGTGGCATTCATCACTCCCGGTAAAACGATCGCCAGCGTGATCCCATGATCCAACCCGTTGAAAGCGGTCAATTCATGACCGATATGGTGAGTTGACCAGTCTTGCGATACCCCGCAGGCAATCAAACCGTTCAACCCCATCGTGGCTGCCCACATGAAGTTGGCCCGATCTTCATAATTCGGTTTCTCGGCATGAATCAACTTCGGTCCCAACTCAATCAAAGTCTTCAAGATTGATTCAGAGAAACGATCTTGAATCTCAGCTTGTTCCGGGAAAGTATAATATTGTTCCATGACATGCACGAAAGTGTCAACCACCCCGTTAGCCACTTGTTTCATGGGCAATGAATAAGTCACCATCGGGTCCAGTACAGAGAATTTCGGGAACACGTGGCGAGAATTGAATGCCAGTTTTTCCAAAGTGGACTGGCGAGTGATCACACCGCCACTATTCATTTCCGATCCTGTAGCCGGAAGGGTCAGTACAGCTCCCAACGGAAGTGCCGCATTCACCCGTGCGCCTTTTGCCACGATGTCCCAAGGTTCATTCCCCTCGAAACAAGTTGCAGCAGCAATAAATTTCGTCCCGTCAATCACGGAACCTCCTCCTACAGCTAGAAGAAATCCCACGTTTTCTTGTTTTGCCAATTCCACGGCCCGCATCAAAGTCTCGTATTTCGGGTTCGGCTCAATACCCCCGAACTCTACAATATCAAACCCTTGCAACGCATCCATCACTTGTTCGTAGACACCGTTTTTCTTGATGCTTCCACCACCGTAGGTCATCATAACTTTCATCCCTTTCGGAATCCATTTTGCGATCTCGGCAATTTTTCCTTTCCCGAAAAGAATTTTCACGGGATTGTAATAATCGAAATTTCTCATGCTTTAAAATCGTTTATAACTGTTCCATAATTTTGGTTTCATCCTTGATGCGTTTCTCTAAACGCTTTATGTAATCCGTAATATATACGGACAAGTTGTCATTGATGTTATTTGCTTGTAATGTTTTCAAAGCCGCCTCCAATAAAGCTTTTGCTGACGAAAAGTTACCATCTTTTTCATAGAACCATGCCAAGTTCACCGCGGCACGAGCCGCTACTCTGGGCTTCAGGTTCAAGGCCGCATTCCATATCCGCTGAGCCTCTTCATCATTCTCGTTCTCAAAATGATAGTAACCGAGATTCAACAGACGGTTATTCGTGTAAATCCTACGTTGTTCGGGTTTCCATGTCGGCGTCAAACGTTCCGCGTACTTCACCCCGTTATTGTAGAAGAAATTACATATTATATCATAATTATTTCCCTCGAACAGCGTCTCGTCCACATCATCCAATTTATGAGTAGTTGCGGAATCCACCACAACACCATCCGGGTCATATAAACGCACGAAAAGATTGGTATCAAGCATCAACCGACTCGCACCATCCAACCCGAACTTACAATATTCCACCGAGAGAACGTATGTTTGTCCGGAAATCTTTTCCAATGCGGCAATACCTACCGGGGAAATCGGTGCAGGGGTATACCCGTCCGGAATATATCCCGTGTTCAATCCCAACCCTTTAACCAGTAAGATAGGTTGTACCCCGTTACGTAACCCGTCACGCACCCCATTATAGAAATGATTGACAACCTCGTCTCTCCGTAACCGCAAACTAGCAAACAACTGGTATGCAGAGAGAGAATCCGACTCATGCACCAATTTCCGGTCGATAAACAAAATTTGTGCATTCTTGTTTCCGATATTCAGCTCTCCCGGATGCAACACGTCTATATTCAGCACTTTGTAACTACTACATGAGGCTAAAAAGCCCACCAATAAGAACGCCCCGACTATTTTTAGCCCGGCTTTCATCTTATATTTTACACGCCTTTCCATGAAATTACTTGTTTGTTTTATTTTGAGTTTACAAAAAGTGAGCCACAATCACGGCCTGACTTTTCGGCAACCATTCAAATATGATGTTTTAAAAGTAGAAATATTCCGGGAAATAACCAAACGGTCATCGAGAAAAAAGAACTTCCCGGATAAAGCGTATGAATCGTCAATAAATTATTAGTTTCCTTTAGGACGGTATAAATAAACTAAACGTCGGAATACCGTTGGATATATAGTAGATTATTCATTCCTTTGCCTAACTATTTAGATGGAAAAATGAAAGAATCCACGACTATCAACATCAAGGAACTCGCCCGGCGGGTATCCCCGGATTATACCTCGGAAAGTCTAATCATTTATAACCACGTGACCAATGAAAAAGCATTCATTGGAGAAGAAATTAAGAAACAGGGAATCATCGTGACAGAAACCTGTTCTTTCTCGCTTTGCACCCGGGGAGAAACAGAAATCATGATCAACACCCAAAACTATCGTATTAAAAAGAATCACTTGATTGTCGTGCTACCCAAACAAGTCATCAAACCGATTCATACAACACCGGATTACGAAGCGAGGATTATTTTCATTTCGCCAGACTATTTTAAAGAGAAATGTCAAGAAATGATTCCCTTGCGGTTCAAAATGCAATATCATCCGGTAGTCGGACTCAATGAGGATGAAATTAAACTATTGGAATCATATTATTCATTGCTATCTAGGAAAACAGATAAACTGAATCCTCATTTTTCTGAACTAGCCGTACATAAACTAGCACATGCTTTATTTTACGATCTCTACAATTTCGTTTACCGTCATATGCAAGATAAAAATTTCGAGTTATCACACCCCGATAGCATATTCAACCGTTTCATCACCCTCGTTGAAGAATATCACCTCAAAGAACGTGACATTATTTTCTACGCGAACAAATTATGCCTGACTCCTAAATACCTATCATCAGTCATTCATGTTGCAAGTGGAAAATTTGCCGGGGAATGGATCGACTATTACGTGATCACGCTGGCAAAATCCCTACTTGTTTCAAGTACCAAAACCATACAAGAAATCGGTTATAGTCTGAATTTTTCCTCTCCACCCGCCTTCACGAAATTCTTTAAACGTATCATGAAGATGTCTCCGCGGGAATACAGGAACAATCAATTAAACAACACAACACGCAAAATATCATGATTGACCAGATAAATTTATTCACTAGCGACGCGTCTATTCGATACAGTATAATATTAAACATTATTCTATTGGCCGCTATCGTCATTCTCTCCCTCGTTTTCTACTTGATAGCACGAAAACGGAAACACGAAAGACTGGTAAAGGAAAAGCAATTAGACACGCAACAAAAGTTCGCTCGTGAACTTCTTGATTCCGTACCGGCTGGATTTATACTATTAGCCCCGAATGGAAGTATCAAACAAGTAAATCATCAGGCCGCAGCCGAACTAGGAATACAGAAACAAGACATAAAGAATAAAAACATTCGGGAAGTATTTTCAATTTCCCATGAGAATATCAATATTCTGGACGAACTCTTAGGGCGCCTGCAAAAAGACGAGCAGGAAGTTACGCTCCCACCTGACACGTTCATTTACGGGACCATCAACACGACCTCTTTTCTAGCGAAAGGTTATTTCAAAAATGTTATCGTAGAAAAAGGCTCAAATTGTATCATATTCACGTTTCGCAACGTCGTGACGGAACTTACCCAAGAATACGTGTTAAATATGGCTTTACGTCGCACGAAGATATTTCCCTGGTCATATGACACGAAATGTAATCTGATGACTATTGATCCCCGTTATTTCGAACATCTTGACATTCCGGCCGGGGATTGTACGCTGACAAACGAACAATTTGCCCAACTGGTACATCCCGATGACATAACCGGAGTACTCGAAGCCCTCACACTCCAAGCCCAAGGGAATTTTATCGAAGATCCTGTGAGATACCGTCTTCATCGGGGAGACGGAAAATGGGAATGGTTCGAGGCTCAATCTTCTTATCTCGGACAAGGAACACAAATTCCTTTCCGGCTCGTTGGCGTCTGCATGAGTACACAGGAACACAAAAAAATTGAAGAAGAATTAACCAAAGCCCGAGACAAAGCACAACAAAGCGATAAACTTAAAAGTGCATTCCTCGCCAACATGAGTCATGAAATTCGGACACCATTAAATGCCATTGTCGGCTTTTCCAATTTACTGGTTGATGGAGATATGGCCTTCAAGAAAGAGGAAATCAAAGAATTTTTATCACTGATCCACTTGAATTGCGAACAGCTACTGGCACTTATATCCGACATACTCGATCTCTCAAAAATAGAATCCAACACGATGGTTTTCAACATAACAGAACAACCGCTTACGCCTCTATTACAAAATATCCTACGAGCCCAACAAATAAACGTCCCGCAAGAGGTAGAATTACTTCTGGACCTTCCTGCAACCGACACGATCATCACGACCGATCCCCTACGCTTAAAACAAGTCATTAACAACTTGATCAACAATGCTATCAAGTTCACCTCCAAAGGAACAGTCACACTCGGTTACAAGCAGAATAACGATCAGGTTTCCATTTTCGTGAAAGACACAGGTACCGGAATTGACGAAGATAAGATAAACCGTATTTTCGAACGTTTCTACAAGGGTGACAATTTTGTTCAAGGAACAGGACTAGGCTTAGCAATCAGCCATACAATCATAGAGCATCTAAAAGGGACAATCACGGTAACCTCCAAAGTTGGAGAAGGCTCCTGTTTCACAATTCAACATCCGGTAAAAAAAATGGGGTATTGAATTTCAATACCCCTACCGTCTCCATCTACGACAATTATAACCAAACTTTTAGGCGGATATTACATATTCATTCCCCCACAAACGTGGATTGTCTGACCTGTCACGTAAGCAGACAAATCAGAAGCCAAGAATACGCATACCTTTGCAATATCTTCCGGAGTACCGCCTCTCTTCAATGGAATTTTAGCAGCCCACTCCTTACGCACGTCCTCGGACAATTGTGCGGTCATATCGGTAATGATAAATCCCGGAGCAACAGCGTTAGCACGAATATTACGAGAGCCAAGTTCTTTGGCCACGCTCTTCGTGAATCCGATAATCCCGGCTTTCGATGCAGCATAGTTTGCTTGTCCGGCATTACCACTCACTCCTACCACGGAACTCATGCTAATAATGGAACCCGATTTCTGACGTAACATAACGGCAGACACGGCTTTCGTGAAATTAAACACAGATTTCAAATTCACGTTGATCACGGCATCCCATTGTTCTTCACTCATACGCATTAACAAGGTGTCTTTCGTGATACCAGCATTATTTACAAGTATATCTACACGTCCGAATTCTTTAACAATCTCATCCACGGTAGCATTCGTAGCTGCGAAATCAGCAGCATTGGAAGCAAACATTTTAGCTTTCACACCCAAAGCGGCAATTTCTTTTTCGGTTTCCTGAGCTATTTCATCATATCTTAAATCGGTGAAAGCGATGTTCGCTCCTTGACGGGCAAATTCCAATGCCACAGCCTTTCCGATTCCTCTTGATGCCCCCGTGATAATGGCGGTCTTTCCTTCTAATAACTTCATAATTACAGTTTTATTTAAACCTAAATTTAAACCGGAACCACTTGTCAAGTGATCCCGCGGCGGGAAAATCCCACCCGATCAAGCGACAAAGTTAGTGATTTAATTCAAACCAAGAAATTATTTTCACTTCGAAAGCATGCCCCCCTTCCACAAAGCGAATCAATTACAGCCATATAAAGCATTACCACGGGAAATAATTGTTTATTCTCCTAAAAAGCATTACACTTGTAGTTACAAGATACACCTCAGGCATTTTATATTACACGCAACCAATAACAATACAACATGAAAAACAAGAACCGACTAAAAACATTACTTTTCTCCCTACTAGCAATTCTATTTACAGGATGCGATTACTGGTGTCAAGACGAGTATCACGTGATTAACAACACGGATGACACGCTCCAGATCATCGTGAATTACGACACGCTCCGGCTATATGGGAATTGGAGAACCGAAGAAAACATGGACACTCGATTGGACGACACCACTCATGTCGTCTACCCCCACACCAAAATAGTAGTGGAAGAAGGATCTGAACTATGCGGCAAATATTATAAACCAGATGATTACAGGTTTGAAGACAATGACCTTCAATTCTGGGGAAAATGGATTCAACATATCTATGCCAATGCAACTCCCGTGGAATACTCCTACTGGAATCCGGAAAAATGGACATTTAAATCCAAACGAAGATTAAGAAAATATGAACTCATCTTTGACAAACACGAATAAAGGGCATAGAACAAGCTTATTTAATCATGGCAGCCTTATTTTGTAATGACTAAAAAGAAAACGAAACGTTTGGAACATTTATTGATATATTAGATTACTAAAATATAGCAAAATATGGGACAAGAAATTCAACTTAACGAACAAGAATACCCACCAACATACACGGCCGATTTTAATCCAACTTTAAATGATATTATCATTTATCAAACAGAAGATGGAGAAATCAAGCTAGATGTAAAGCTGGACAAAGAAACTGTTTGGTTAACACAGGTACAAATGGGCGAATTGTTCCAAAAAGACAGAACAGTCATTGGACGACATATTAATAATATATATAAAGAGGGTGAATTAAAAAAACATATCACATGTGCAAAATTTGCACATGTGGGTTCTGATGGTGACCAAAAATATGAGACTGCACTTTACAACCTTGATGTTATCATATCCGTTGGTTACCGTGTAAAATCAAAACGCGGTACCCAATTTCGTATCTGGGCAAATAAAATATTAAAGGACTATCTAATCAAAGGATATGCTATCAATCAGAAAATACAGTTAGAACGTTATCAAGAACTGAAAGAAATGGTTCATATTCTTGGTCATACAATCAAAAACCAAGAACAGTTAACATCCGATCAATCTAAAGGATTACTAGCTGTCATAACCGATTATGTTTATGCCCTTGATACGTTGGATAAATATGATTATCAGCAACTGACAATAGAAGAAACAACAAAAAATGACAAGTTTCACGCAACCTATGAAAATGCAATGGAAGCCATTCAACTTTTAAAAGGTAAATTCGGTGAAAGTAACTTATTTGCACATGAAAAAGACCAGTCATTCAAAAGTTCAATTTCAACCATTTATCAAACATTCGATGGCATTGAACTATATCCAAGCGTAGAAGAAAAAGCTGCAATGTTGCTCTATCTTGTAACAAAAAATCATTCCTTCAGCGACGGGAATAAACGGATCGCTGCCATGTTATTCCTTTGGTTCATGGAAAATAATGGAATCTTGTATCGTTCCAATGGAGAAAAAAGGATTGCGGATAATACCCTAGTAGCTCTTACGCTGATGATAGCAGAAAGCCACACGGAAGAAAAAGATAGTATGGTCAAAGTCGTCGTAAATTTAATCAATCAAAATAATTAATATATGGAACAAGAAATTCAACTCAACGAACACAACAAACAAGAATATCCACCGATGCACACAGCGGAACACCTACTAAATTCTCAGATGGTCAAATACTTCCATTGTGAACGTTCTTTCTCCGCCCATATAGAAAAAAAGAAATCCAAATGTGATTACCACTTCAAAACGGCACCTTCTGCCGAAGACATTGCCACCGTGGAGCAAGCGGTAAACGACATTATACAACAAAACATCAACGTGGAAGAAATTTTCTACCCGATCGATCAGGTGCCGGCAGGCATCAACCTTACCCGCCTTCCTGAACCGGGTATAAAGACCGTGCGGGTAATTCGTATCGGGGATTACGATCAATGCGCCTGCATCGGACTTCATGTCACCAACACGGCCGAGATCGGCACGTTCCGCATCATCTCGTTCGATTTCAATGATGGAGTATTGCGTATTCGTTTCAAGCTCGGAAAATGAAATAAGAGTAAATAATAAACTTTTCCCCGAAAATGAACTTTTTTGTAATGTCTGCATTACAAATTGATTATTTATTTCTACTTTTGCGCTAACGATTGCGAGTAACTATATATTTAAAATAAAAATATCATGAATCTCCTTGAACAAATCAAAGAAAATGCGAAGAAGTGCAACAAACGGATTGTACTTCCGGAAGGAACAGAAGAACGTACGTTGAAAGCAGCCGACATCTTGATAGCTGAAGGTATTGCTCAAATCATCTTGATCGGTAATCCGGCTGAAATTAAAGCGTTGGCCGAGAAATTCGAATTGAAAAATATCGGTAAAGCCACAATCATCGATCCCGAAAATCACGAGAAGAAAGAAGCGTATGCAGACCTTTTGGTTGAACTTCGCAAGAGTAAAGGTATGACAAAAGAACAAGCTTTGAAACTCGTTCTTGACCCGCTATACCTTGCCACTTTGATGATCAAGAGCGGGGATGCCGATGGTGAAGTTGCCGGGGCAAAAAATGCTACCGGAGACGTGTTACGTCCCGCGTTACAGATCGTGAAAACCTTACCGGGTATGTCTGTTGTATCAGGAGCATTCTTGTTATTAACCAACAAACCGGAATATGGAGAAAACGGCCTAATCGTATGTGCCGACTGTGCCGTACTGCCTAACCCGACCGCGGAAGAATTGGCCCAGATCGCCGTGGCTACTGCCGGAACAGCCAGAGCTATCGCTAAAATCGAACCGAGAGTTGCCATGTTAAGTTTCTCCACCAAAGGATCAGCTAAAAACGAACTGGTTGACAAAGTAGTGAAAGCAACGGAACTCGCCAAACAAATGGCTCCCGACGTGATGATCGACGGTGAAATGCAAGCCGATGCGGCCCTCGTGGCATCGGTAGGTGCCAGCAAAGCCCCGGGCAGTCCCGTGGCCGGTAAAGCTAACGTGTTGATATTCCCGAGTCTTGAAGTTGGAAACATCAGCTATAAACTCGTGCAACGTATTGCAGGAATTGAAGCAGTGGGTCCCGTCCTCCAAGGAATGGCAGCCCCGATTAACGACCTGTCAAGAGGTTGTTCCGTAAGCGACATCGTGAACCTTGTTGCCATCACGGTAAATCAGGCAGCGGCAAAATAGACTTTTATAGACTCAACAAGTATTACCATTTTCAAATTAAATTATAATGAACGTATTAGTTTTAAACTGCGGTAGCTCCTCTATTAAATATCAATTACTTGACATGGCAGGAGAACCGACGTTACTCGCTAAAGGATTGGTGGAAAAGATCGGTTTACCCGTGGGAAGTTTCACTCACAAACCGGAAGGAAAAGATAAATACGTGGTAGAAGAACCTATCGCGGACCATACAGCCGGGATCGATCTGATCTTGAAAGCTCTGGTTGACCCGAAACATGGGGTAATCAAGGCCTTGACGGACATTAATGCCGTGGGACACCGCGTAGCTCATGGAGGTGAATTCTTTGCTAAGAGCGCCCGTGTTGACGAGGATGCCAAGAAAAAGATCGCCGCTTGCTGCGAGTTAGCTCCACTTCACAATCCCGCAAACTTGAAAGGAATCGAGACCATGGAGAAACTGTTACCGGGTATACCACAAGTAGCAGTATTTGACACGTCATTCCACCAAACTCTTCCGAAAGAAGCATATATCTACGGGCTCCCGTACAAATACTACGAGGATTATCGTATCCGTCGTTACGGATTCCACGGAACCTCTCACAAGTTCGTGGCTGAAAAAGCATGTAAAATACTGGGATGGAATATTGAGGAGAAAAAAATCATCACTTGCCACTTGGGTAATGGTTCATCCATAACCGCCATCAACAAAGGTAAATCCGTTGACACCTCCATGGGTTTCACTCCCAATGCCGGTGTGATCATGGGAACCCGTACGGGAGACCTTGACTTGGGAGCATTATTGTATATCTGCGAGAAAGAAGGTTTAAACGCGGCACAGGCAAACGACCTCGTAAATAAGAAATCAGGATTGCAAGGAGTATCTGAAGTTTCTTCCGATTGTCGTGACTTACAGGCTGCAGCTGAATCCGGAAACGACAAGGCTCGCCTCGCCCTTGATATTCTTGCTTATGACGTGAAGAAATACGTGGGTAGCTATGCTGCCGCCCTAAACGGAGCGGATTTGATCGTCTTCACCGGGGGTATCGGGGAAAATGACAGTGAAGTACGTGAACAAGTATGTACCAACATGGAATACATGGGTATTCACTTTGATGTTGCCGCCAATAAAGGCGTTCGCGGACAAGACAAAGTACTGTCTACCGCCGATTCCAAAGTAATCGTGATGAGCATCACCACGGACGAAGAATTGGTTATCGCGACGGACACCATGAATCTAGTGAAATAAGCTATTATTTTTATATAAAAAAAGAACGATCTGCATCACAGATCGTTCTTTTTTATATACGTTCAGTCATCATGCTTGAAAAGACAACCGATTGATTTTCTTGCCAGTTAGAACTTGGATTTCCCGAATCTTAGACTGTTCCTCTTCCGAACAGAACGTCACCGCTGTACCGAAATGTCCCGCACGCCCGGTGCGCCCGATACGATGTACGTATGTTTCAGCCACATCAGGCAGATCATAATTTATGACAATCTCCAACTCCTGAATATCAATTCCTCGAGCTGCAATGTCAGTGGCCACCATCACCCGGATAGCTCCTGCCTTAAAGTTCGACAGTGCTCGCTGGCGTTG
>ENA-OROM01003242-OROM01003242.1-human-gut-metagenome-genome-assembly--contig:-NODE-3242-length-10712-cov-2.452942_pt1 | contig 10712 bp, 11 predicted proteins | sample MGYA00242129_ERZ509050 | MGnify/ENA primary metagenome ERZ509050 (study PRJEB26280, sample SAMEA2338701) | human gut metagenome | biome: human gut; feature: human-associated habitat; material: faeces...
AGGTATTCAATCCATATATCAGTATCAGAATTTGCTAGGCTGTTTCCCAAGCGGTCACCTTCAGGATAACTAATAACAATTTTAGTTTCATTATTAGAAGAAAGACGAATCGTTTCTTTATCTTCAATATAAAAATCTGTAGAGTTTTCTATGAATTCATGTTTGAATTCTTCGCTGGGGAAAAGCTCTTTGATACGTGCAAGAGCAACATTTTCATTGATATTAGATCCTTTCAAGGTAGATACTAACTTATTTATTTTTTTATTTAACAATTCATTCATTTTATTTTTTCCTTTCTTGATAGATTTAAAAGAGCCAAGTTGGCTCTTTTAAAAACTCATTTCAATTTCATCTGTTTCTTCAACAATTTCATCTTCTTCTAAAGAAGTTTCTTGTTCTTGTTGTAGAGTATATTCTTCAATATACTGTGTCATTTCTTTAGCGTGACTGTTAAATTTTGACATGACATTAGTTGAAAGATTTTCAATATCCAATGATATATCTTCATGAGATTTACCAGCGTTTTCAAGTTGTTTGATATATGAGTTATAATTACCTTTTAGATGTGACTTTAATTGGTCATCTAACTCAAAGCCATACATTCCTAATGACATTGTAGCAAATATATCCGCTTCAATTTCTTTTCTCTCCGTTGTAAAGAGGATATTTGTATTTTGTCCATCTTCTTTCTCACTTTTTTGAGCTTCTAGATTATGATAAAATGCGTGTCCTAGTTCATGCAGCATAACATAGATTTTTCTAGTATCTTCACAAATGGTATTGATACAAATTGCATTTGATGAAGGTGAAAAGAATCCACCTAACGATATTGAATCCAATTCTACCTCTTCTATAGAATAGGGGGTTTTTTCATTAATGTAATTTGCTATTGCTTTGTACATAAAGTTTGCTTTTTCATCCGCTATGCCAACAGAGAAAATTTCTGGATATTTTTCTTTTGGATAGGTCGTTTGCGATATATCAAAGACAGTTCCTTTTCCAAATACAAGTTTTTCTTTTATATCATACTCACCAGCCTTAGCTTTTTCTTTAATTTCATCACATGCTTCGGATAGGGCAACAGCAACATATTTTGCGTTAGTACTCAAAATAGTGTCTCTATAATTATCAGTAAGCTTTTGATACTTTATAACAGTATCTTTATCAGCGATAATAAACTTTTTTGTCTGTGGAACAAGAATACTTGCTCCGTGCGTTCCTTTTTTCGGATAGGCACCCATTTTGATCCATGATGCACTTGATTGTACAAATGTAGCATGAGGGTTTTGTTGAAAAATCATTGCGGTATTTCTAGGTGAATAGTTATAGAATCGTGATGAAAATAGAAAGTATTCTATCATCTTGTCTTGGTCGGTTCTATAATTATCAAAAATATCTCTTATGGCTGTTTTTGACAGTTCTTTAGTTTCTTCAACCTGTTTCTTATACTTTTCAAGTTGTTCTGGAGTAGGTGTCCATTTTTTCTTACTATTCTTCGACATCACATAGACCTTCTTTCATTAATTTTACAGTCATATCTTCATCAAGTTCCTTTACAAGTTCTTCATCAACTGTATCAGAGATATTAATGATTTCCTCAACATAACCGATAGCCATTGTGTCAGTATTTCCGACATAGCTTACATTTCTTTTTAAATCTTGTTTAAAACATACGTACATAATTATTTCCTCTTTTCTTTTTTATTGATTAAAGTTAAAAGAGCCATGTTGGCTCTTTATTATAATTCTATTTCAATAGTATTTTCTTCATCTTCTTGAACTGTATCATTACTATTATTTAAAATGTTTCCTTTCATCTTATCATAGGTTTCTTCATCTTTTTCTATAACAATTACATTACGATTTGTATTGAGAGAAGCAATAGCAAAATTCCCTGAACCGCCAAATTGGTCTAAAAGCAATTCATAAGGCTTTGAAATGCAATGAATAATATCTTCTAAAAGTTCAACTGGTTTTTCGGCAGAGTGTATTTTTTCTTTTGCCTTTGCTGGTTGATAGTCAAATGCGGTAGGAAGCATTTTAGATGTTCCAGACATATAGTGAATTTCTAACCCGTGTTTTTCTAATATATCTCTAACTTCATAAGAACTTTTACCTCTTACATCTAAATTGTTTTCTCTTGCAATTTGAAGGTTTCTTTTTTGATTTAATCTCAACTCTCTAGGTTTGCCATTTGAGAAAATCATGACATCTTCACAGTTGCTTGATTTTCTACCAGTATTGCTTACAAAAGTTCCTTTTGTCCACGAGACTTTAGAATAGTATTTAAATCCAGCATCTTTAGCCATTTTTTTGATACTGTAGAGATATTCCATGTTATCTTCATTTTCTTCTGGAAGAAATTCAACAAGGAAAGCACCCTCTTTTAATACACGTTGCTTTTCAATAAAATCATTTTGTTCATATCTAAAAAGCTCATATTTTGCAAAGTTTCTATTTCCGCCTTTCAATGATTTAACTAGTGAATAGGGGTGATCCGTAACAATGCCATCAATGCTTTTATCAGGAATACTGCTTAAATCTCTACCATCACCATTTATTAAAAGACATCTTGTTTCTTTTCCTTTAATTTGGGAAGTTACTTGTTACTTTATAGACACCTCTTGATACTTTCGTAAAAATACCTTTTTCAACACCTTCATAAATTCTAGCTCTAACAGATTCATCATTTACATGCATATCTTTGACAGTTTTAATAACTTCTGTTGCTTCTTTAGTTGTAAATGATTCATTTTCATAGAAGTAGTCGAATAAATTCATTTGAATAGTGTTCATTATTCTTCAATTCCGAATACTTTATATAAATGGTTTACAAATTCATTGCTCTCTTGTTTTTGGTAAATAAGATGCAAATGAGGTATTCTATCATGTTGGAAAAAGTGGGGTACTAAAACACCTTTTCTTTTATTCTCTTTAATGAATTTACTGAACTCATTTAAAATAAGATGATATGTTTCATCAATCTCATCAATATTGTAGTTATCATCTTCATCATCAAAATCAATGAGAACTATTGTATAATGATCAGGGGAGAAGTTATCTTCAAAATCTTCTTTATTAGAAGAGTTGAACTCTTTTAATGCCTTTTTTCTAGTTTCCAGTTCATCCATTGAATAGATTTTTTCTTCATCTTTACTGCCATCAAATAAATGAATATTTCCTTTCATTATATAATGTTTTGCTATATGTCTTTCAGTAGTAGCAAACATATAGGCTTCAAAATAATTTAGATTTCCTTTTAGTGGGTAATCATTATTAAGTAGAATGTTTATCATATAGGTAGCTCCTTTCTTTGTCAAAAAAGAGCCAACATGGCTCTTTTTAGATTTCTATTTCTTCATCTTCATAGACTTCATCAGTTTCTTCTTGCATATCTATTAAAAACAGAGGTATTTCAATATCACTTAATTCCATAGCCTGTTTTAAATTACAATGTTCTGGTAAATGTATATCTCTTTCGATAGAAACTATCGTAAAGGGAATACCATTCAGTTTTGCTTTTATTTCAATGCTTTCTAGCTGTTTTAATGTAACATAGCCAAATTCGGCATCATGTGGATTACTTAATTGTACATATCCAAACATTAAATAATCTCCATCTTCCTGTTTGTCTCCTTCAGTAATAAGCCATGTACCATGTCCGTATGGATTATAAAACTTTGCAATTACTTCAGCATCAAGTCCTTTTCCATCTTGACTGTATAATGGATATTTTTCAAATTTTTTTTCGAGTTCTTTTGTTAACAGTTTCATTTTGTAATCTCCTTTATAGATGAAAATGAAATGAGCCAACTTGGCTCTTTTATCCTAAATCTATATAAAATTCTAATTCATCTTCTAATTCCTGTTCTTGTTGATTATCAAATATTTCTTCAAACAGATTTATTTTTTCATTATCACCATTTACTGGTATGATTTTATATTCAGTAATCATTTCTAAAGTAACATCGTCAGGAACATATTTATACATACTTCCATAGCATTTAACTACAAGTTCTTGTTCTTTGTTAAAGAATAGATCAATACCTGAATGGATGTCGGCTGAATTATAAATATTATTAAAGACATCATGAAGCTTATCAGTATAACCATCAATCATCTTATTTTTATGTCCTAAGTCGGTGTATTCTGGTAGAACATAACATTTATAGTTTTTTAAATGTTCGTTGATATACATTTCAAAGTTTTCAATTTCTTTATTGTGTTGCTGTTCGGTTTTTTCATCAGTTGCATCATAGAGTTGAAAACTTGTTACATAGGCATTACCATTGATCTCAGTTACCTTCATTTTTTGATTGTTTTTTTCTATAAAGCTTATAAAACTGATATTGTCATTTTCGTATTTGTTGTTTTCGACCTCATATAAAAATTGTTCTTCTGGCATTTTTAATACTTCGATTGCTAAATTCAGCCATGTTTTAAGTGATTCAATGGATTCTGGGTCATCAATACTCACGTAATTATTATTATTGTCTGCAAATTGCAAATATTCATCTACGATCTTTAATCTAAAATCATTGACTGGTAAATCTTCATTGGTTGAACTGTAATCATTCCAATACTCAATAAGCATAGGAGATTCATAAGACTGTATTACAGTATGCTTATTGTAATGGGCATCTTCTTTAGCATCTTTCATAATAGCATTAACATAACTATCGATTGTAAGTATTCCATCATGATTTAATTTGTAGAACTTATTAATAAAATCTTCATTAGACAGTTCTAGTAGATCTTTGGCTTTTTCTATTGTCATAGATAGCAAACACATATCATTGTCGGCTGTAGACATATTAACCGCATTTATAAGTAGGTTATGCATGATTTCATATCTAAAATTATTGGCATTGTCACTTATGATTTCAATTCCTATATCTTCAATAGATGCAAAATTTGAATGACCATATAGAATTTTATCTACAAATTCATCATCTGACATATCATGTATTTTAATAACATCTCTAGTCCAGTTGATAAATTGTTCATAGCTTTCTTCATCTTTCTTTCCAGCATTTGCTTCAGCGTGATAAAACCATTTTACTTCGATTTCTTTTTTTAATTCAGCAATGGTAGATTCCTTTTCAGCTGATTTATCAAAATTGTCAATATATTTAATTTTTCTTTCAAAGGCTTTTTCATTTGTCTTTTCATTGATAATTTCAAAATCATCTTCATCATATAGAAGTGCAAGAGAACTTCCATTTTCCCATTTAACATGAATTTGCCCAGCATCATCCACATGATCTACAACACCAAGAGTTCCATTTGGAACAGGATTGTAATTATCTTTCATATAATTTAACTTGATTTTTGTTCCTTCAGGGTACATCTTTTTTATTTGTTCAATTTTACTATTTTCATCCATTTTTTTATCTCCTTTGATTGAAATAATTAAAAAGAGCCAACTTGGCTCTTTTATATTTCTAAATCACTTTCAATATCTAATTCTTCATTAGTTTTTGCAATTTCAAAAACGTCTATAGATTCTTCAAGTTGAATATTATCATTCAGTTCTTCAATATTTAATTTTTTTTCACCGAATAGATAGGGCATTATATCCATATAATAATCAAGATTATGTGTTTTTACATACTCGTACATTTGAATGTAATTCATATTTGAAGTATCAACATGATGTGTGTATGCTAATTTAAGTGATAAGTCTTTAAATATGTATTTTTCATAATATCCATTAAGATCGTTAATTAAATTTGCAATACCAATTTCATCTATATCATAGGGTGGGTGAGTTTCTATGTTTGTATCCTCTGAATCAAAAAAATACAAGTTGTCATCAATTATTTTATATGTCAGATTGAAATAATTCATAAATTCTTTTAGTGTTAATTTATTATCTGATTGAACTTTGATAAATAAATCTTTTTCAACTTGACTTTTAGTAAAACATGTTCTATCATAATTTTTAGATAGAGCATATGCTACGCAGTTGGGCAATTGGAGCCTTGTGTGCCTAGCAAGTTGTTCTATTTTTTCTTTTAATTCATTTTTTGGATAATTAGTATTTAATTCAAATTTTTTATTAGCATTTAATGTATTTATGATTAATGAATTGAATTTTTCTTTGCCGTATATAGAAGTAATTTGATTAAGGTCAAAACCACCTCTTTTAGCATCATATCTACATATAGCTATAATAGGGCTACCATCTCTTTCATCTAATTCATCAAGAACAATTACTTTACTTGTTGGTTGGGTAATTGAATCCATGGCAAATAAACTAGTTGAAAGCATATCATAAATATTCATTATAAAAGAACTTCCTATTTCATGTTCATTATTTATTTTTATAACTTTATAAGGGTTTATAATCAATATTTTATTTTCATCTATTTCATCAATGTAATTTAAGCATTTGGTGTTATTAGATATAATCATAGGGTAGTTCATATCATATAAACCATTCATAAGATTAATCAATTGTCTTTCAAAAGAATCAATCTTATTTTTACTGACTATTTTATTATTGATCTTTCTAATTTTGTCTACTTTATTCATTTTATGATTCCTTTCTATTTAAACTAAAAAGAGCCAACTTGGCTCTTTTTTTATATTTCTAGTTCATCATCTTGTTGTATGTCTTCAATTTCTAAATCATTATTAAAGAATTGGTCTAATAATTCCAAGTTTCCCATATCAGAAATAGGTGATTGAATGAATGTAATATTATTATTTTGATAATCATTTTCGATATACATTTTAGTAATAAATTCGCTTAAATCTTCAAGTGTTATTCTTTCACCAACTTCATCTTCAACATCATATTGATAGATTTCTTTAGCATGTTCTACAATACCTTTTATATTTTCAAAATCAACAGTAGGGTAATTTTCTGTTAAATATTCCATTGTTCTATATCTGTCATAATCCATTTTTTCAGCAGTTTTATTGGCATAAAAAGATTTTGCTGTATCATAATCTTCAGTGTATACAAGACTATAAGCCCAACTGTTATTTTCTTTGTTGATGTCACAAGCAACATTATAGAACCCTGATTTATCATTTTTTAATAATGCTACATTTGTTTCTTCATCACGCATTATCACTTTAAAAGGAGTACCATTATTAAAAATAATATTTGGACTTTGCTTAGTATTTAAGCTAGATATTAATTCTTCTGTTTCAATGTCACAATATGATGATAAGTCATCTAATACACTTTGATGTTCAACTAGCCAATTAGCAATTTTATTGTTTAAATTAGGTCGGCTGCTTGACTGGTGTTTAGGATGTACAAAAATATATTGTTCATTGTTTTGTAAACAATCAATGATTTTATCGAGTTCTTTATAAGCACTCAAATATATCTCTTGAATTGCTTTTGCATCTTCTACAAATACACTTAAATCATCAGTATGTTCCGAGAAATCTGTTGATTGGTATTTTTCAATAGCGTGATTATGATCATCAAAATTATAGTTGAAGGTACAACAATTATTGTAAATGAATTTTTCAATAGCGTGATTATGAGCATCAAAATTATCATAGAGCAATTTAAATTGATTTTTCATAATTTCTATAGCTTCAATTTTTGTATAATCAAAAGTTACATTTGGAACAAATACAAATAAATTTTCTCCACAAGGTGAAAACATTTCTATAGAAATATCTTTACCCCTATGAGCGTATAACCATCCTAGATTATTTAGTGCATCAAATGCCTCATGAAAACGTGATTTATTAATATAATCAAAACCTTCTGTAAATCTTGTAAATTTTTTAACAAATGTTTTAGTATCATCACCTTTTTTTTCTGTTACATTAACAATCATACCTCCCGTATTAGTATTTTCGACATCATAATAAGTATCCATTTTTAATCCCTCTTTCTATTTATATATTGAAAAACAAAAGAGCCAAGTTGGCTCTTTTTAAATTTCTAGTTCATATTCTTCTTCATCAGTTTCTTCTTCAATGGTGTTTATTTTGTGTATAACATCAAAGTAATCAGCTTTAAATACTTCCTTATGAAAGTCTAAATGTCTTTCATCAAAGCAAATAACTCTTTTATTGCAAAAAGCTGTTTCACTTCCTTTGAAATCAACATATTTAGGAAATGTACTATCAGAAGAAACAATCATCATATCTTCTTTTTCATCAAACTTATTTTCAAAGTAATCCTTTTTGTCACTAAAATAATTTTCAAATTGATTGTATTCATCAACATAACCTATATTGTACAAAGCTGTTATATTGAAATCAATCTGACCCGTTTGTTCATCATATTCGCAATAGGTAAGCATATCACTTGCTTCAAGAAGAGAAATTACATGATTGAATTCATTGTTATCAAGGTGATATTGTTCTTGAATATCTTTTTTATCACATATCCAATTACACGAAAAAGATTTTTCCATTGCACGATAAATAATCATGTCTTTTACATAGGAATAGTACAGTTCCATAGAATCTTGCAATGTAACGTTCAATGATTCTAAACTTTCTTTAAGATTTGTAGCATCATCCATAAAATATTCTAAAGGATGTACAGAATTTATTTTTTTATATCTTTCCTTTGCCCATTCGTTGATGTTTAAAGATTGGATTTCATCATGTATTCTATTTTGAAGATTTTTGATAATATGTGTCATTGAATCATGAGGATCATCAATATCTATTGAAAGCCATAGCCTTTTGAGATTACTGAAACCAATACCTAAATTTACTGTCTTATTATCAATATAATATTTGACATTATTTTCTTTTAAGTTGTGTGAAAGTATTTTTATCTTTTCTTGAATACTATTTTTGTTTAGAAGCTCATAGTCTAATTTATCGTTTATTTTAGAAAATTCTTCTTTGCTTATCCTTTTTTGAATTAGATCTTTTAATGATTTAGTTGTTTTTCTATATCCACTATTAGTTTTAGTTCTAGTAGTAAGTTCATTGTTATCTAAATCAAAATTTTCAATAATATCACATTTTGCTTTTTTCTTTAATGAATTCATGAGACTATTTATTTTATCCTGATCTTCAATACATGAGAAGAAATATATAGAAAATTCATCATTAGAGTAAGCTTTACTTACAGCGTCAACACCAAATTCTTTAGTTAGTTTTAAAAATTCTTCTTCATATTCATTTTTGAATAAAATACTGTTTTGTGTTTCTTTATATTCCATTTAAATGTTCCTTTCTAATTAATGTAATAAAAGAGCCAAGTTGGCTCTTTTACAAAGTTTGTGCATCATGTTCATTGATTTCTTCATTTTGTTCATTTTCTACTGGTTCAATTTTTGAATCATAACTATCGTGTACTTTTAAAACAGTATAACGTTCAGGGTGTTCTTTCATGATTTCTCTTTTTCTAGCATTTTCTTCATAATAATGTTTTACTTGCAAAAGCTGGTTAAGATCATTTATTTTTAACTGTTCATGTCCTTTAAGTTTGAATTTTACACTTTTAATATCAAATGCTTTTTCTTCAATACTTTCATTTTCTGATATTTTAAAAAGAGATTTATTTTTATATGCTTCAATTATTTTATTGGAAGCTGTTTTTCCAGCATCATCTAAATCAAGCATTAGTCTTATTTTTTTAATATCTTTGAGTTCTTCGTTATTTTTAAGATTGTATTTCAAAGTTGATAGGGCACAACCGCAACCTGATGATGCAAGAATATGAGCATTAGGATTATCTTTGGTTAAAGTAGCATAACTTAATCCATCAATTACTGCTTCAGTAACAACCAATGTATCTGTAGGAATAGGGCATTTGTAAAAGAATCCATTTTGCTTATTTGAACCATAGACATCTAATTGAAATTTAGTTTCTCCAGTTCCTCTTCGACAACCAAAAACAGGCTTTTCTTTGTTTTCTAAATCGTATGATATAAATACAGCGTTATGAAAAGTATCTTCAAATAATAAATGCTTATTTATTAGATCCTCAACCAAATCTTTATCTAAACATCTTTTATGTGTTAAATAATCAATTACTGTTTGATTATTTTCATTGGCAATAGGTAGAACAAATTCTTTTTGTCGATATGTTTCTTCAAGCTCTTCATCATATAAATAAATATCCTTATCAATTCCATCATATTTTGTGTAATAAAAATCTAAAAGTTTAGCAAGTCCTTCAGCTTTAGAAAATTGATTATATTCACAATAAAAGTCAACCACATTGAGAGGTTGACTTCCTGTTCTTGCATTCCAAAATACTCTGTTTGACTTTAAATCAAATACCATTGAACTATGTTCTTTTGCTTTCAAATATCTTTGATTGCTTCTAGCACGTTCCATATTAAGATTTAAAATATTTGTTGCTACATCTATACAACGAAGATTTGATAAAAGTTTTTCTACATTCTCTTTTCTAAAAGCTTTTTCATTAATAACATGCTCATTATCCTGAACTAATTGAATGGTCTCTTTCATAGTAAGTATCCTTTCTTTATTTCTAGATAAAATAAAAGAACCAACTTGGCTCTTTTATTTATTTGGGAGAGGACTCAATAAATGAGATTGATTTGATTATAAACGAACTTGAAAATATCATTTAGGAGTCCACAAAGTTGAAAGGTCATTTACATAACTTTCAACTATAGATATTTTACTATATATAAATAACCGTTTTCTCTACTTTTTTTCCACGAAAAGTGAATATTTGCTGAATATCGCTGAATATTTTGAATATTTTCTATAATTTTCTTCTTTATACCAAAAAAGAG
>ENA-OROM01003245-OROM01003245.1-human-gut-metagenome-genome-assembly--contig:-NODE-3245-length-10704-cov-3.451216_pt1 | contig 10704 bp, 9 predicted proteins | sample MGYA00242129_ERZ509050 | MGnify/ENA primary metagenome ERZ509050 (study PRJEB26280, sample SAMEA2338701) | human gut metagenome | biome: human gut; feature: human-associated habitat; material: faeces...
GATCCTGTATACACTGCTTGGTCTGGTCGGAACAGGTGTCTCTCTGGTTTCCAGTCTGATTTCCAAAGATCTGGTAGATATTATTACCGGACACCAGACCGGGAAACTTGTAAGTACCTTTGCCGCAATGATCGGCTTCTCTGTCGCAAACATTCTGGTTTCGCAGGCATCCGGATATGCCTCTACTTTCATTAACCTGAAGGTGGACTCCGAAATCAAGAACGACATCTTTGCCAAAATGCTGGTAACTGACTGGGAATCCCTGACCGATTACCACACCGGAGATCTGGTGACACGCTGGAGTTCCGATGCCTCCAATATTTCAAGCGGAATCCTGAACTGGATTCCCAACCTGATCATTTATACTTTTCGTTTTATCAGTGCACTGGCAATCGTGCTTTATTATGACCCTACTTTCGCACTTTTTGCTCTGCTTGGAATTCCCTTCAGTGCTCTGCTTTCAAAGCCGCTGCTGAAACGAATGCGTGATAACAATCAGAGAAGTGCGGCTATGAATGCAAAGCTTTATGGATTTAACCAGGAAGCTTTCTCCAATATCCAGACGATCAAGGCTTTCGACCTGATTCACTTTTATACAGAGAAACTGAAATCTCTTCAGAAAGATTATATTAACATGAGACTGGACTTCCAGAAGATGTCCATTCTGACTTCTGTTCTCATGTCCATTATCGGATTTATCGTATCCTACAGCTGTTATGGATGGGGAATCTACCGTGTATGGAGCAATGCAATCAGTTACGGAACTATGACCATGTTTCTGTCTTTGTCCGGTACATTGACAAGTTCGGTAAATTCTCTGGTAAGTCTGATTCCGTCAGCCATCTCACTGACTATTTCGGCAGGAAGACTGATGGATATCGTGGAAATGCCGCAGGAGGACTACAGTCAGGATTCTGCTGTACGCAGCTTCGAAAAGCAACATAAGTCAGAAGGAATCGGTCTGAACATGCAGGATCTCAGTTATACCTATCATAATGGTACTGCTGTTTTCGCCAATGCTTCCATAGAGGCTTATCCTCATGAGATCGTGGCTCTGGTAGGACCTTCCGGTGAAGGTAAGACAACTATGCTGCGCCTGATCCTGTCTCTTCTGACACCGCAGGAGGGTTCTTCTCATATATGTGCCGGAGCAGATCATGAACACATGATTGATATGTCCCCTTCTACAAGGAAATTATTCTCCTATGTACCACAGGGAAATACAATGTTTTCGGGAACAATTGCAGAAAATATGCGAAATGTGAAACAGGATGCTACAGATGAAGAAATTATTGAAGCGCTGAAACTCGCCTGTGCATGGGATTTTGTGGAAAAACTCCCGGATGGAATTGAAAACATCGTTAAGGAACGGGGCGGCGGTTTCTCCGAAGGTCAGGCACAGAGGCTCTCCATTGCCAGAGCATTACTGCGCAGATCACCGATCCTGCTGCTGGATGAGGCTACTTCCGCACTGGATGTAGCTACTGAGCGAAAAGTCCTGCGAAATATCATGCAGGATACCTACCCCAGAACCTGCATTGTAACCACACACAGGCCTACGGTTCTGAATATCTGTAACAGGGTTTATGCGATACGGGATAAGAAATGTGAGATACTAAATGACGTGGAAATTCATGAAATGATACAGACATTTTAAAATTAATTTCATGGATTGAGTTAAACACTCTAACTCAATCCCTTTTCCTGTCAGCCAGATATTCTCTTTAGTTCACAGAATAAGTAAATCCTGTCATCTGAAGATCATCAATACTTGCTCCATGATCTATATGCACTCCAATAGTCAGTGGATTTGTTGCTGTACTTGCAAATGTCAGTGTTGCAGTCTTACCTGACCAGGATTCCTGTACAGAAGCGTCATCTGTCTCAACCTGATCTATTGTGTCATTAAAAGTGATATTTAAAGTAATGGTTCCATTAATACCTGACCAGTCTGCCTGTGCCAGACCCTTGCCACCATTAGTTCCCCATTTGTCCCATACTCCATGATATGTTACATTTAATGTTCCCTGGCTTGCACCACTTGCTGCATAAACACCCTCTGCCATTCCTGCGTCAACAGTTACTACCGGCTTCTTATATGTTTTCATAATTAATTATCCTTTCCTGAAATATGACCCTTACATTGGTTTTATCTTTCTCTTTATCTTATCTATATCCCCTCAGAAAGTCAAGTATTCTTACACAAAACATACTGATTTTTTATTTTATTACGACAGGAAAACACTTTCTGTTGTCCTTTTGTTTTCTTAATGTTATAATACGCCTGTTCAGAACTTTATTTCTGAACATCAGCTATTTTTATAACAGGAATAAGGACAAATACTATGAATACCACAAAATCAGACCCAGTTAAAATCGATCTGGAGCAGCTTCTCCGGGAGGGAAATATTATTCGCATCAAGCCTCAGGGTTACAGCATGTACCCTCTCTTTATTCCCGAACGGGATGAAGCACTGATCCAGCAGACAGACTACACAGACTGCCACAGGAATGATGTAGTCCTCTACAGGCGTGATCAGGGTATCCTCGTGCTTCACCGCATCTGCCGGATAACATCTGACGGCTTTTATATGGTGGGTGACAACCAATACGAAGTGGAAGGTCCTCTGCGTCAGGATCAGATTATCGGAAAACTGATTGCTGTAAATCGTAACAGCAGAGAATTTACTGTAGGAAATCCTTTCTACAAATTTGTTTCTTCCCTGTGGCTTTTTATGCTGCCTGTTCGCCCCTTCTGTTTTAAACTGTCAGCATTTCTCAGAAAGCTTCATCACTCATGATCATCCATTTCTCATAGGAGAATTCCCTTTTTCTGCAAAGTCAGGACTACATTCCTTACATCTTCAAGGACCTCTGCAAGTTCTATCTCATACTCTTCTGCTACCAGCTGTGCCAGCTCATCGACATTCTCTGCCCGTTCCGCGTGCATATAAATAAAGCCTGCCGTTTCGCTCAATGAGATCACCTCATTGACTTCTTCTGTTCTTCTTCCTGACGGAAGTACGAGATATTCATCCTCCAGTCTCCTGACTACATAACCTTCTGTCTTTTTCATTTTCCCTTTTTCTCTTCCTTTTCCTTTATTTCCACGCAATAACATGATATACTTACTATTATTTATTACTGCCATTCAATCTCTGAACGGTACCCATTTTACGCACTTTCAGGAGACTCCTATGGAACGAATATACAATACTTATCTGAAAATAATAAAAAATATCTGCACCGGTTCTGATCATTCTGTTTCCGTACATCCGGAAGACCTTCCTGCTCTGGCAAAACTGGCGCAGGAACATTGTACTGTCCCATTTGTACTGCCATATCTCCGGTCTGCTTCTGTCTATCCTGCCATGAAGCAGCAGGTAAAAGGCATGATGCTGAATTATTATCAGATTGAGCATTTCACCCGGCTTACCGTCTCTCTTTTAAGAAAGAACAATATTGACTGTTATCTTCTGAAGGGTCTGAGTCTGGCTGACTGCTATCCGGTTCCTGAATATCGTAAGCTTGGAGATCTTGACCTATATCTGGCTGATCCTTCTGACCTCACCAGAGCACAGGCAATTCTTGAAAGCAACGGATATATCTCTGAAGATGAACTCAGTGACCACCATGTAACTTACCGTTATATATTTCCCAAAACCGGGCGCCGTTTTCTCCTGGAGCTTCACTATCGTGTAGTTGGCCAGTACCAGTACAGCCCCGCCAACAAACTTGTGGATTCTGTCTTCTCACCGGAATGTCTGAAAGCATCCACCCAGACAATCCACGGATATACTTACACAGTCCTGCCGCCTACAGAATATACTTTCTATATGATTCATCATATGCTGAAGCATTATCTGTACAGCGGATTCGGTATCCGCCTTCTCTGTGATTTTACCTTTTATCTGAAGCGTCATGAAAAAGAAATCAATTTCCGGCAGATTCATGAATGGTGCAGAGAATCCCGCATCAGCCATCTGTACGAAATTATTCTGGAATGCTGCAGGAAATATCTGGGTCTTCCGGATTCTATAGACGCCCGGACACAGTACAATCCACACGACTGCCATGATTTCATAATACAGATTCTTAAAGACGGCGATATGGGAACCGATATTTCCCAGTCACTGGTTGTAAGCAGTTCGTATCAGAAGGTTAACTTCCTTACTTATTTCAAAGAAGGACACATCCAGATGAAGGTCCGCTTTCCAAAAGCCAGCCATTATCCAGTCCTCTGGCCTGCACTCTGGTGTATCACATTTATCTGTTTTATCCGCAACACCTACACAGTACGAAATACAACATTCCACCAGACCCTTCACAGCTTTAAGAAAATCAATCAGAAGACAAAATTAATCCATATTTTTGAAAACAGTGACTTCTGACCAGGAGTCACTGTCTTTACTTTTTCCTTAGTCCAGTATCAGAAAGTCTTTCATCTACCCGGCAGGAAACCAAGATCTTTATTCCCACAGACATCAACAGATACCACCTCCATTTCATTCCCAACGAAAATGTCCGGATCATAATCTTCCACAATTTTTGCGTGATCTGCAGTTTTTTCCTTCTGTCTGCCAACTCTGTAAAAGCCTTTCTCCCCATCGGATTGCTTCCATATTTCTTAAGAACCTTTCTGACAGCCCACAGAGATTTTTTATGCTGCATATATTCCATTTTTCCGTCAAAAAATGCCGCAAAAATAAGCAAATATCCAATCAGTGAAGTATATTCTTTCGGATCCTTGTCTTTTTTCTCTATCCAGCTTTTCAGTTCATATACAAGTTTGAACCAGTTTTCTACAGAATCCGGACGATACTGCCAGGAAACTGACATATCATTTTTTCTGTAAATATACCCTATATCTTCCAGAAATGCATACTTCGCATCACAGATATAACATTGCATATTAAACAGTTTATCTTCTGCATAAGAAAGATCCGCAAAATAAATCTGATGATTTCTCAGGAACTCTCTTCTGTATAATTTCCCCCACGCATAAGAAAGTGTTCCTACTGAGAAAAATCCCTGAAATCTGAATTCTTCAGATGATGGACTACATAATGCAAATGATTGATGTTTAGTAGCCGGCAATATTTTATCTTTCCACAATCTTGCATAATTGCTGACAACAATATCCGCATCTGTCTGCTCTGCAAGATTTATATATTTACAGAATATCTCCTTATCAGGAAGATAATCATCTGCATCGGCAAACACAATGTAGTCACCCTTCGCAAGCTTCAGCCCTCTGTTTCTTGAAGCTCCTGGACCCTTTCCCGATCCTTCAATCATATGGATCTCCGGGTATTTTGCTTCATATTTCTGTATAATATCAGGACTTCTGTCCTTTGATCCATTATCTATCAATATAATTTCCAGATTTTTATAACTCTGCTTTATAATACTGTCCAGAGTTTCTCTGATGTACTTTTCTGCATTGTATACAGGTATAATCACAGAAATCTTTTTCTGCTGTTTTTCCAAAGCTGTCATCTTTTATCTCCTGTAAAAACTTTTTCTACAATTTTTTTCAGTAAATTCCATAATACTTTCCACTCTGCAGTTCTCCTGTAGGCAAACCACAATAAAATATTCGGCACAATCAGGCAGATTCCCAGTCTGCATACCAGAATCATAAATGCCTGTCCGGAAATAAATCTGCAAAAATATTCCGTTATTCCCCATACTGCAGCCATCACCCCCAGATATCCTGCATATTTTACAAAGAAACCGGTAACAGGCTTTTTCAGTCTGTATTTATAAATCACATAGGGTTCTACCCATACAGAAGTAAGTACTGTACTGCAGAATGTACCTGCAAATACTCCTGCCACACCAAAATATGTAACCAGCAGAATGGAAATTACCAGATTTAACACTGCTTCAGCTATCGCTTTGTACCGATCATTCCAGAACAGTCCCATAGATTCCTTAAAAATCAGCACTGCACGTCTCATCCCATTAATAAAAAAATTAATACACAGTATCAAAACAATTTCCTTTGGAAATAAATATTTTTTACCAAATGCCAGCTTCACAAAAGGATTCAGCAGTTCCAGCAAACAGACACCTGCAAAACCAAACAGCCAGTACCCTATAAAAAACAGACTGTCAAAAATCCGTCCTATCTTTTCGTTCTCTTCCGTCACACCAAGATTTCCCACACTTGCCGCAACTCCCAGCATTGCCTGCTCCAGAACCTGCCTGACTGATCCTATGATCAGATAATAATTGGAATAAATCCCTGCACTGATAATTCCCACAAAACTTGAGATCAGCAGATTATCTGTATTATTTACTACTACATTACCAATTTTATGCATCAGCATTGCCTTTACATTCCTTAAAATATCATGACGTTCTTCCTGTGGAAGCTGCTCCTTACACGGTTCTTTCAGATATGGGAACAGCCTGTCTGCCTTTCGGGACATACAGATATTTCCGATTATGGTACATACAACCGCAATAACAAGAAACAGGATAAAGTTTCGTGTCAAAAACAATACCATCATCTGAAGGATATCCTGCAGTACAAGAAAACCATTATGATACATCACCGTAATATAATTCATCTGATGGGCATCTACCAGTGTTTTTTTATAAATCAATAAATACGAAACAACGGAATTAAGCAGATACAGAAGATAAATTATAATCAGATGATTCACATCTGGACGATCCTTCATCAAAATATCCAGAAATGGTATCAGGCATAAGCCGGCAAGCAGAACAAAGCCCGCTGTTATCCTGTAGAAATTCCGAAACATCCGCATCAGGATCTGTTGTTTTTTTATATCTCTTCTGGCTATAGGAGCGTAAAGAGCATATGTGATTGCTGTTCCGACCCCAAGTTCTGACAAAGACAATATATTTAATATATCTGTAAACAAACCATTAATTCCTACATAACCTTCACTGAGAGTCCTGGTAAAAACAACTCTTGTAAAAAAACCCATAAAAATTGCCAATGTCTGTGCCAAAAAAGCTACTGTCGTATTCATAACAGAATATTCTGTCCTTGATTTCTGTTTCAATCTTCACTTATCCTTTCTTTTTGGTTATAATACATTATAGTCAATTCATAGTTATATGTATAGATATTTTTAAGGAGCAAATATTCATGAAAAAAAAATCATCAATCATCCTGCACAGTCTTTTTTTTGTTATCTGCTCGGTGCTGGCTGTATTATTTCTCTACCACATAATCTCCATCAGACGGCTAAATGTAAAATACACTCCTGCAATGACAGAAGAATCCTCCCTTGAACTGGACAACCCATATCGTGGTTTCTATCAGTTGAGCGGATACATTCTTTCAGATAATCAGAAGCCGGAGAAATCTGCTGCCTGGTGCAGAAAAAGTTGCGCTTCCAATCCATATCCTCTGATGCTTCTGGAGATTAATCTGAAAAATTACTCCAATACCAGCATAAGCACAAATGCCAAAAATCAGTTGGATAAAATACTGGAAGAATGTGTTCGGGCAAAAAAACAAGTTATCCTCCGTTTTCTGTATGACTGGGATGGACAGGCTCTGTCCACGGAACCATCTGACCTGCCTCAGATAAAGAATCATATTTCCCAGATTTCTTCTACTGTCAACAAATATGCAGACTGTGTTTATATTCTTCAGGGTACTCTGACAGGAAATACTGGAGAAATGAATCATTCCAATTACGGAGATATTAATCAGATAAGACAGATTATAGAAGAACTTGATCAGAATATTTCCTCTGATATTTTTCTGGCAGTCCGCACTCCTGGTCAGCTGCGTGGCATACTCCGCACCAGAACGCCCCTGTCCAGTACAGATGCCGGCAATGGCAGCCTGCAGGCAAGACTCAGTCTTTTTAATGACGGCATGCTTGGTTCTGTTTATGATCTGGGTACTTACGATGATACCCCTTTACAGTCGGACAGTAATCTGGATGAGCAAGGCACACGAAGTGAGGAACTTCTTTTCCAGTACAAACTCTGCCAATATGTTCCTAATGGAGGTGAGGTTACAGTTGATAATGAATATAACGATCTGGACAATGCGATTGCCGACCTTTCACAGATGCATATATCTTACCTGAATTCCGAACACGATCCCGCAGTTCTGGATAAATGGAAGAATTCCACTTATACAGGATCACGGACAGACGTTTTTTCCGGATGTACAGGGTACGATTATATAAGTACACACCTTGGTTATCGGTATGTTATGAAAGAATCCTCTGTTGATTTTCACTCCGTCCTGAGTAACACAGCCTCTCTTTATATAACAATTGCAAACACAGGATTTTCTTCCGCATATACCAGATTCGATACTGTTCTGTTCCTCACTGATGAAAGTACCGGAAAATCAAAGAAAATAGAAACAAATATTGACAACCGTACCATAGCAGGCAATGACTGCTCCACATTTAAAACAGATCTGGATATCCGTTCCCTGAGAAAAGGAACTTACTCCATTTCACTGCGTATGGAAGATCCATACACAGAAAATTCTATCCACTTTGCCAATCAGGGGGCAGAAAACAGCAAGACAGTTCCTGTAGGTACTCTTATTCTTCACTAAGATAAATTTTTCCACAGTGCAGACTTCCCAGGTAAAGGGTGTCTGTACTGTTTTTATTTGCAAAATGAATGATCCGTCCATCTTTTTTTCTCTGAAGTTTCAAGGATACTCTGCCCTCCATTAATTTAATCACTGTTTTTCCACATATCCTGGTTCCTGCCTGGATTTTTCTCATATCCATGGATATCGGAACTTCTCTGGTCTCATTCCTGTTTTTCATTATCAGAAACAATTCTGTTTCCTGAAATACCCTTCCAAACCCGGTATTCTCAATTTCAAACATAAATTCTGCTCTTCCTCTTCGAATCGGTTTCAACTCCACAGTTCGCACTACAAGCCGATATCCCAGGTGTTCTCCTATATACTCATAGAGGCTGTATCCCTTCCATATTTTCAAATTATCAAATCCATCCCACGATATACTTTTCCATAAATCCAGTGCTTTCATATCATGAGTACTGTCCAAATAAGTAATATGCATCTTTTTTAACTCGTTGACTATGAACTTTGCCTCATACATTCTGTCGTTCTCAGTACAGGCTACTACTTCTCCACCACATGGCATATCTTCTGTAAGACAATTAACAAATTCCATTTCCTCTTTTCTTGTCCACGCCTGTGCCCAGCCTGCCGCCTCCCTGAGTTCAGTTCCAAAGGTTCCCAGATGAGTCATGGAACCCAGAATCCCATCATCAAATAATGCCAGATGCGCATATTTCTTTTGTCTGAATTCTTTTTCACTTCTCAAAGTTCTCCACTGCGCCGGAGTACGTACAGCAAGATATATCTCATCTCCCAAATACTGCCGCATACAGTTCCACATTCGATTGATACACTCTGGTGACAGATATCTGGAATCATGCATTTCTCCCCAGCTTCCGGCAAGCATCCCCTGGAAGATGAATACCGAATGTTGCATATCCCGGAGCAAACCACCAATCTGCTGTAAATGCTCCAGCACCTGTTCAAAACTATCCGGCTCACATTCACGCCCTTTTCCTTCCCGATCATAAACCGGCCGCAGAATCACATCTTTTTTGTAATACATAAAAAAACTGAGAATGCTTCTGATATTATTCAGGGCATTCTCATCCAGTTGCATACTGCGATATATACTGATATCCAGCAATACCAGTGCAAGAAGTTCTCCATCTCTCAGACTCCATCTCAGTTCTTCTGGATTTATGGAATCCTGAACAACAAACGTATAGATTCCATACCATCCTCTGCCTGGATTTTCCAGGCAGACATTACTCTCGATGAGTTCCACCTGTTGGAATACCCAGTTGTTTTTATTCATTATATTTTTCCAGCTCACGTATTTTATCCTCATCCATCTTAAGAATCTTTTCCCTGATCCACACAGCCAGAATAGAAACAGTCATCCTGAACATATAGACGATCGGTTTAAGGCCGGAATGCATACTGACACCGGCAGTTCTGACATGCATCACTGCCGGAATCTCTCTGACTCTGAATCCAAGCAGCAACATCTGCATAAGCATATTTGCATCTGGATATTTGTCATCAAAATTATTATATTTCGAATAAAAACGGAAGGTTCTCCAGTTTAATCCCTGAAGACCGGTAGTCGGATCTGTAATTCTTCTTCCAGTTCCTATTTTCAACATTATACGAAACCATACAAATGCAATTTTCTTTGTCCATGAGACCGTATATTCAGAACTTCCTTCCATAAATCTTGAACCAAGGACAATATCCGGCAATTTCCCATTCTCATCCTCTTTCTGCAATTCCTTATAGATTTCCAGAAGGTTACATACGTCATGCTGACCGTCTGCATCCATTTGTATAACATAGCTGTATCCTTTACGCACCGCATATTTATAACCAAGCTGCAGACCACTCCCATAACCCAGATTAAATATATTGGTAATCACCGTATGGTTTCTCTTTTTAGTCACATGATTTGTCTCATCCTGAGACGCATCATTCACGACCAGTACATCTGCAAACTGTGTAATCTCCGGCTGTTCCAGTTTTTCCAGAAGCGGTACAATGTTTTTTTCCTCATTATATGCCGGAATAATAATTAAAACTGCTTTTTTTGATTCTTTTCTGACGTTCTCTCTGTTATCCATAGATGCCTCTCTCTCTTCTTATACTATCTCAAA
>ENA-OROM01003246-OROM01003246.1-human-gut-metagenome-genome-assembly--contig:-NODE-3246-length-10704-cov-3.163396_pt1 | contig 10704 bp, 8 predicted proteins | sample MGYA00242129_ERZ509050 | MGnify/ENA primary metagenome ERZ509050 (study PRJEB26280, sample SAMEA2338701) | human gut metagenome | biome: human gut; feature: human-associated habitat; material: faeces...
CTAAAAAAATTGTTGATAAAATAAAATTACATAATAATAAAAAATTATAAATTAGTGTTGAAAAATGTTGTCAAATCTACTATACTATTCAAGAACAAAAGGAGATGAGGGCTATGTTACAACAAAGTGTCAAATATGATTGCTTACAATTGAATACGAGTACCTCATTTTTATATTCTCATTGTTTCTAACATATCATTTTTAATTGATATGTTTTTTTATAACAAAAAAAGGAGGACAATATATGAAAGCCTATTTAATCTTAGAAGATGGAAACGTATTTGAAGGTGAAAGCGTAGGGGCTAACAAAGAAGTTGTAAGTGAGTTTGTATTTAATACTTCAATGACAGGATATGTAGAAGTATTAACAGATCCTTCCTATGCAGGACAATCTGTTGTCATGACATATCCATTAATTGGAAACTATGGAGTATGTTTAGAAGATCAAGAATCTACAAAACCTTATGTTGAAGGATTTGTAGTGAATGAACTTGCTAGACTTGGAAGTAATTTTAGAAAAAATATTGATTTAAAAGATTATTTAATTGAACATGACATTCCTTGTATTCAAGGAATCGATACAAGACATTTAACTAAAATTATTAGAAATAAAGGTTGTATGAATGGAATGATTACAACAACAAAATATGATGATTTAAGTGAAGTGATGGAAAAAATACATAACTTTAAAGTAACTGGTGTCGTTGAAAGAACAACATGTGACAAACCTTATACAGTAGGTAGTGGAGATCGAAAAGTTGCTTTATTAGATTTTGGTGCTAAGAAAAATATTGCTAAATCACTTGCAAAGAGAAATATAGAAGTCACAGTTTATCCAGCATCTACTCCTGCAAGTACAATCATTGAAGGAAACTATGATGGAGTGATGTTATCAAATGGTCCTGGAGATCCAAGCGAAAATGTTGAAATCATTAAAGAAGTTAAAAAACTATCTGAAAGTGGTTTACCAATCTTTGCAATCTGTTTAGGACATCAATTGATGGCTTTAGCTCATGGTTTTAAAACAGAAAAATTAAAATATGGACACCATGGAGCAAACCATCCTGTTAAAGATTTAAATACAGGTCGTGTTTATATTTCTACACAAAATCATAACTATGTAATTTGTGATGATTCTATTGATCGAAATATCGCAAAACCTTGGTTTATTAATGTAAATGACCAAACAATTGAAGGTGTTGAATATATTGGTAAAAATATTAAAACAGTACAATTTCATCCAGAAGCATGTGCTGGTCCATTAGATACAGATGCTTTATTTGATGAATTTGAAAAAATGATGGAGGGTAAATAAGATGGCAAGAGATTTAAGTATAAAAAAAGTATTAGTTATCGGTTCAGGACCTATCATCATTGGTCAAGCAGCAGAATTCGATTATGCTGGAACACAAGCATGTCGTGCTTTAAGAGAAGAAGGGGTAGAAGTTGTTTTAATTAACTCAAACCCAGCAACTATCATGACAGATGCTGATATCGCAGATAAAGTTTATATCGAACCATTAACTGTACCTGTTGTTAAAAAATTAATCATGGAAGAAAAACCAGATAGCATTTTACCAACATTAGGTGGACAAAATGCATTAAACATCGCTATGGCTTTAGCGGATGAAGGATTCTTAGAAGAACACAATGTTCGTACAATTGGGACAAATACAGATACCATCAAACTTGCAGAAGATCGTTTAGAATTTAAAAACTTAATGGAAAGAATTAACGAACCATGTGCTGCATCCATCGTTGTTAACCATGTTAATGACGCTTTAGAATTTGCAGAAAAAATTGGTTATCCAGTTGTTGTAAGACCTGCTTATACTTTAGGTGGTACTGGTGGAGGTATCGCAAATAATGAAAAAGAACTTCATGATATTTGTTCAAATGGTTTACGTCTATCAAGAGTAAGTCAATGTTTAATTGAAAGATGTATTGCTGGATGGAAAGAAATCGAATATGAAGTAATGAGAGATAGTGTAGGAAACTGCATTACTGTATGTAACATGGAAAACTTAGATCCTGTTGGTGTTCATACAGGAGATAGTATTGTTGTGGCACCAAGCCAAACTTTATCAGATAAAGAATATCAAATGTTACGTTCATCAGCTTTAAATATCATTACAGCATTAAATATTGAAGGTGGATGTAACGTTCAATATGCATTAAATCCAAATAGCTTTGAATATTGTGTTATCGAAGTAAACCCACGTGTTTCTCGTTCATCAGCTTTAGCTTCTAAAGCAACAGGTTATCCAATTGCTAAATTAGCGGCTAAAATTGCTTTAGGATATACCTTAGATGAAATCAAAAATGCCGTTACAGGTAAAACATACGCTTCTTATGAACCAACATTAGACTATGTTGTATGTAAAATTCCTAAATGGCCATTTGATAAATTCGTTGATGCTTCAAGAAAATTAGGAACACAAATGAAAGCAACTGGAGAAGTTATGTCAATCTGTAATAACTTTGAAGGAGCTTTAATGAAAGCTTTACGTTCTCTTGAACAAAATGTTTTCTACTTACATTTAGATGCCTTTACAAAATTAACACATGATGAATTAAAACAAAAATTAAAAGATGTTGATGATCAACGTATCTTTGCAGTAGCTGAATCCTTAAGAAAAGGAATTACTGAACAAGAAATCCATGAAATTACTAAAATTGATGTTTGGTTCATTGATAAAATCAAACATTTAGTAGAAATGGAAGAAAGAATTAAAACAGAAGAATTAACATTTGATTTATTAAAACAAGCAAAAAGATTACAATTTCCAGATAGAGTCATTGCTGAATTAACTGGAAAAACAGAACAAGAAATTCATCAAATGCGTAAAGAAAATAATATTGTTTCAGCTTATAAAGTTGTTGATACATGTGCGGCAGAATTTGATGCACAAACACCTTATTACTATTCAATTCAAGGTGGAGTGAACGAAGTAGAACCTCAAAGAGAAAAGAAAAAAATCATGGTTTTAGGATCAGGACCAATTCGTATAGGACAAGGTATCGAATTCGATTACTGTTCGGTACATTGTGTATGGGCCTTAAAAGCAGCAGGATACGATACAATTATTGTTAATAACAACCCTGAAACAGTATCAACTGACTTTGATATTGCAGATCGTTTATACTTTGAACCATTAACTGCTGAAGATGTAGAAAGCATTGTTGATATTGAAAAACCAGATGGAGCCATCGTGCAATTTGGGGGACAAACAGCCATTAAACTTACAAAAGCTTTAACAGATATGGGTGTTAAAATCTTAGGAACAGATGCTGATGATGTAGATGCAGCTGAAGATAGAGAAAGATTTGATGAAATTCTTGAAAAATGTCATATTGACCGTCCAAGAGGTTCAACAGTCTTTACAACAGAAGAAGCCATTGAAGTTGCTAATAAATTAGGATATCCAGTTTTAGTAAGACCATCTTATGTATTAGGTGGTGCTGGTATGGAAATTGCCTTAAATGATGGCGATATTAAAAAGTTCATGAAAATCATTAATAGACAATACCAAGAACATCCAATCTTAATTGATAAATACTTATCTGGTAAAGAAGTTGAAGTTGATGCAGTTTGTGATGGACATGGTATCTTAATTCCAGGTATTATGGAACACGTTGAACGTGCGGGAGTTCACTCTGGAGATAGTATTTCTGTTTATCCACCACAAAAAATCAAACAAGAAATTAAAGATGTTATCGTTGATTATACAAAACGTCTTGCTAAAGCATTACATGTTGTGGGATTAATCAATATTCAATTCATTGTTTATGAAGATCAAGTTTATGTTATTGAAGTTAACCCAAGATCTTCAAGAACAATTCCTTATATTTCAAAAGTTACGGATATCCCAATTGTTGCCATTGCTACAAAAGCAATTATGGGACATACAATTGAAGAACAAGGATATTCTTATGGAATTGTTCCGGAAAAAGAAACAATTGCAGTTAAAATGCCAGTGTTCTCATTTGAAAAAATCAAAGGTGCAGAAATTTCTTTAGGACCTGAAATGAAATCAACAGGTGAAGTTTTAGGTATTTCTAAAAACTTAGATGAAGCTATTTATAAAGCATTCATGGGAACAGGTATTCAATTACCTAAGAGAAAGAATATCATTTGTACAATTAAAGATTCTTCTAAAGAAGAATTCTTACCAATCGCTAAACAATATTATATGTTTGGTTATGACTTATATGCAACAGAAGGAACATATAAATTCTTAAAAGAACATGATGTACCTGTACATTTTGTCAATCGTATCTGTGAAAAAACAAATACAATCTTTGACTTAATGTTTACGGATACAGTTGATTTAGTAATCGATATTCCAACAAGAAATGATAACTTAAAAGATGGCTTCTTAATTAGACGTTTTGCCGTAGAAGCAGGTATTCCAATTTATACGTCACTTGATACAGCAAAAGCACTTATTGATTCACTTGAAAAACGTAAACAAGGTGTACCATCATTAATTGATATTACAAAATTAAGATAAAACTAAAAAGAACAATGTAGTAATACTAAAGCATTGTTCTTTTTTATATGAAAAATTAGGTTATATCTTATTGGATATAACCTAATTCTTTACATGCGTAATAAATGCCATCTTCATCAATAGAAGTTGTCACAAAATCACTTAATCTCTTTAAATCACTATTTCCTTGTCCCATACAAATAGAAAACGATGCATGCTTAAACATTTCAACATCATTTAAAGAATCACCAAAAGCGACATAATTATCTATATTCCATAACTTCATAAAATAAGCAATACCTGTTGCTTTAGAAATGCCTTTGATTGTAATATCTGCATAACTACTTTCACCAACCATTACATCTAATTCATCAATAGCTTTAAATTCTTGATAATCATATCCTAAAGGACCATAGGCAATCATGGCACCTACTTCTTGATTTGTATATGTACCTACAGTTGGAATAGGATTATTGAAATAATTACATGAGCGAATGACATCTTCATTTGGTTCCATATTAATAATTCTTGGTGTACATTTAAGTGCTAAAGGAATGTTATGTTTTTTAGAAGCTTCTAGAGCTTTTAAAACCACTTCTCGAGAAAGATTTTCTTTGTGAATTAAATTTAAATCTTTATCTAATAAAGCTTGTCCACTATTACATACATAGCCATCAAAAGAAAAAGTATCATAAATATGTGTATTTTTTAAAGAATCCACACTTCTTCCTGTTGAAACTAGTAAAAGATGTCCTTTTTCTCTTAATAAGTTTAAAGCTTTGACAGTGCTTTCTGGTACTTGATGATCTGTGGTTGTTCTTAAAGTACCATCAATATCAAAACAAAACAATTTCTTCATTATTTACCTTGAGGGAAAAATCTTGCAAGTGAATTTGCGACTGCTGAAATAGGCATTGTTTGAACCACAATTTTACCAGGGCCAGTAACCACTGTATTAAATAATCCCTCTCCTCCTAAAAATTTATTTTTTAAACCAGGAACTGATTGGATATCCATTTTACAAGTAGCATCCATCATTGCAAGATAACCGGTATCAATCACCATTTGTTGACCTGGTAGTAAATTATATTCTACGGTACTTCCATCAATTTCAATAAAACATGTTCCGTGTCCTGAAATCTTTGTTAAAATAAAACCTTCACCACCAAATATACCAGAAGAAAATTTCTTATTAAAGAAAACCGATGTTTCTACATTTTCTTCACTAGCTAGAAAAGCAGATTTTTGAATGATGACTTCTTTTCCAGGCTCTACATCAATAGCGACAATTTTTCCAGGGAAACTTGAGGCAAAGGCAATCAAACCATCTTTGTTTGCCGTATAACTATTTCTAAATAAAGTTTCACCAGAAAACATTCTACCGATGATTTTACCAGCACCACCACCATTTGTTTCCATTTTCATACATGGATCCATCCAAGCCATAGCACCACTATCACTAATCATTTTTTCACCTTTATTTAAATGACAAATAACAACAGGGAGAGTATCTCCAACAATTTCGTATTTCATAATTTTTCTCCTTTTATAAAGCCACACAAACAGGTTGAATAATATCTAAGGTATTTCCTGTAGGCTTAATTTCTTCTTTTTCTTCATCAAATGTGTAAAGCTCCAAACGATCATCTTCTTGACTAGCAACAACAATATAACGATCATCAATAATATTAAAATCACGAGGTCCTTTTCCAGTATGCACCATATAAAGTAAAGTGATTTTTCCAGTTTCTTGATTCACACGATAAAGGACAATACTATCATGACCTCTATTAGAAACAATAATATGTTTACCACTTGATGTCATATGAATAGCAGCAGCACTTGAAAAGCCATGGAAATGACGAGGTACACAATGAATAACTTGAATCAAAGTAAAGTGTCCATCTTCATATTGATAAACCATAATACTATTTGCAATTTCGTTAACAAGATAACAATATTTACCATCATGAGAAAAAATCATATGACGAGGCCCACTACCAGGAATCACAGATTGACTTAATGATGTTTCTTGTAATTTTTCATTAATAAATTCATACATAATAATTTTATCAGCACCTAGGTCAACACTGTAAAGATATTTATGATCAGGAGTAATTCCTACATAATGAGCATGAGGACTTGTTTGTCTTTTAAGTAAATCAATTCCTGAACCATGATGGTGAACAACTGAAAGTTTATCTCCAATTTTATGATCCTTTAAAGGAAAAGCAGCTGTTGCTCCAACGTGATAATTGGCTGTAAATAAATATTTTTGATCAGGACTTAAACATAAATGAGTATAAGAACGACCATGGGAATTATAAAAAGAAAGTTGTTTTAAATCATCTTCTTCAATATGATAACTTGCGACACCTCCTCCTTCACCAACACGTGCATCTTTTAAAGATACATAAAGAAAATCATCTTTTTTAATAACATAAGAAGGAAAATCTTCGGTAGGAATATGTTTATTTAAATGAAGTTCATTTTTAGTTTCATCTAGAGTACATACATAAAGACCTTTTTCTTTTCCTTTAGCGTAACTTGATACGTAAAAACGATACACAAAATCGCCTCCTTTTGAAATAATTGTACCATAAAATAACTATAAAAAGCTTTCTATATAAGAAAAAAAGAGATGCATGAAGCATCTCAAAACATTATTTTTGCCCAATGCCTTTACAATAAGTTTGAACAACTTCATAATCTCTATCTAAAACAACTAAGTCAGCATCATAACCAACGCCAATTGTTCCTTTACGATCATCAACATGTAAACATCTTGCTGGGTTTGATGTACATGCATTGATCGCGTAATTAACAGGAACTAAAGCATCTTCAATTAAGATTTTTAATCCTTTGTTCACATTTAAAGTAGAACCAGCTAAGTTACCTGCTTCTACTAAATGAGCACTTCCATCTGGATAAATAACAACTTCTTGCCCACCAAAATCAAATTTAGTACCAACAGGGAATCCTTTACACATTAATGAATCAGTAATCATAATACTATAATCAGGTCCTTTAGAAGTAAAGAAATTATTTAAAGCTGCAAGAGTTGAGTGATTTCCATCACAAATAATTTCTCCATACATATTTCTAATACGTAAAGCACCACCAACAAGACCATTTGCACGATGCGTAAATGGTGTCATTGCATTATAAACATGAGTCATACTTCTTGCTCCATGAGCGTATGCTTGAACAGCTTGTTCATAAGTTGCATTTGAATGTCCAATACTTACGACCACATTATTTTGACTACAATATTTTGTAAGAGCGTAATCTTCATCATTTTCAACAGCCATAGTAATATATTTAATTAAACCATGAGCAGCTTTTTGATATCTTTTAAATTGTTCAATATTAGGTTTTACACAATATTCTTCAGGTTGAGCTCCTTTATGTGCTTTATTTAAATAAGGACCTTCAAAATGAATACCTAAGATTTCTGCACCTTCATAACCTTCTTCTACGACTTTTGCGACATTACTTACCGCATTTGTAAGAACTTCTTCACTTTGAGTAAGAGTTGTCGCAAGGAAAGAAGTAACTCCTTCATCAACGATTCCTTTTGCCCATTTTCTTAATCCTTCAGGATTAGCATCATTTGTATCAAAACCATAAGCTCCATGGCAATGAATATCAATAAAGCCAGGAAGAATTCTTAAATCTCCATAATCTTTCGTAACTTCTTTTTCATTGTAAGGATATATTTCTTTAATAATTCCATCTTCTAATTCTAATTGTGCTGGCGTGAATTGATCCGCAATCCAGACTTTTTTACTTTGTATAATCATAATTTCACCTCATATTTATTATAGAACACTTTACTTATCTAGACAAGAAACAACTCCTCTTATTTCTAATAAAAATTCAATTTACCTTACCTCTAAATTAGTATATAATTAGAGTCATAATAAGGAGGAAGAGGATATGGATGAAAATTTACTTTTATCATTAATTGAAAACAACGCGAAAATGGAAGTCGTTGATCTTGCGGCCGCCTTAAACGAAACAGAAGAAAATGTTGATAAGACAATTAAAGATTTAGAAAAAAATAAAACAATCTATGGTTATCATACTTTGATCAATTGGGATAAAACAAATCACGATGTGTGTACAGCAGTAATTCAAGTAAATGCGAAACCTGAAAGAGATTATGGATATGATCGTATTGCAAAAAAAATCTATAATTTTCCAGAAGTAGATACAATGTATTTATTAGCGGGAAATTATGAGTTTTTATTAATTGTTAAAGGAAAAACAATGGTGGAAGTTGCTAAATTCGTTAATAGTCGTTTAGCGGTTATTGAAGGTATTGAAAGAACAGCCACAATGTATGTTTTGAAACAATATAAAAACATGGGTAAACTTGTTGAGGATGATAATAAAGATGCAGCAGAAAGATTATTGGTAACTCCATAATGGATTTTGAAAAAATTGTAAATCCTATTGTAAAGGATATTCCACCAAGTGGAATTCGTAAATTTTTTGATTTAGCTAATCAAATGGAAGGTGTTATTTCTTTAGGGGTAGGTGAACCTGATTTTGCAACCCCTTGGACAATTAGAGAAGCTGCAATCTATTCAATTGAAAAAGGAAAAACATTCTATACTGCGAATCAAGGGTTATTAGAATTAAGAAAAGAAATTTGTAAATATCAAAAAAGAAGATTTAATTTAAATTATAAACCAGAACAATGTATTGTCACTGTTGGGGGATCTGAAGGAATCGATTTAGCCTTTAGAACAATTATTAATCCAGGTGATGAAGTCATTTTATTACAACCAAGTTATGTTGCTTATACACCAGGTGTTGCACTTGCTGGTGGAGTAGTAAGAAACATTATTTTAACTGAAGAAAATGAATTTAAATTAACACCTGAACTTTTAAAAGAAGCTATCAATGAAAAAACAAAGGCCATTCTTTTAAACTATCCAAGTAATCCAACAGGTGGATTTATGACAAAAGAAGACTATGAAAAATTGGTGCCTATCTTTAAAGAATCAGGAATTATGATCATAACTGATGAAATCTATGCAGAACTTTCTTATGAACATAAATTCTGTTCAATTGCATCTTTTGATGAAATCAAAGATCAGGTTATTTTAGTGAGTGGTTTTTCAAAAGCTTATGCGATGACAGGATGGCGTTTAGGTTATGTTCTTGCTAATGAATATCTTATTAAAATGATGAAAAAGATTCATCAATATGTCATTATGTCAGCACCAACATGTGCTCAATATGGTGCCATTGAAGCAATGAGACATTGTGACGAAGAAATTGAAAAAATGCGACAAGCTTATCTTGCAAGAAGAAATTTCTTAGTCAAAACATTTAATGAAATGGGACTTAAAACATTTACCCCACAAGGGGCTTTCTATGTTTTCCCATGCATCAAATCAACAGGTTTAACATCAGAACAATTCTGTGAAGAATTATTAAATGATCAGTTAGTAGCCTGCGTGCCAGGAAGTGCTTTTGGTGAAGCTGGAGAAGGTTATATTCGTGTTTCTTATGCCTATAGTTTAGAAGAACTTAAAGCGGCAACAAAGAAAATTAGAAAATTCTTAAAAAACAAGGGAGTTATTTAACTCCTTTTTTTTGGCTTTAAAACAGATACAAATTAATCATAAAAATCATCATTTTCCTATAATATAGATAAAGAAAAGGGGATGATTTTAATGGTAGTTAAAAGTTATGAACAAATGACAGATGTATCAATTATGGAAGTAAAAACGTATTTATTAATTCATAGTGATGGAATTTATCAACAAGATATTTATGATTTAATGAATACGTGTATTGATGTTTTTCAATTAAAAAGAAAATTAAATAAAAGAAAAAATATTCAATTATGGCTTTTTTCAAATATTAAAAGATATATTGATTGTAGTTTATCTTATAATGAAATGGAATATCATTTAGTCATGATGAATTTATTAATCAATCAACATTTTAAACCATTAGTCGAATATAAATATAATTTATTTTATTATATTTTAGATCATAGTGATTTTAATATAGAAATTTATTGTCTAGTAAGGCATTTGCTTACATTTAAAATGAATCAACTCAATCAAGTCATTTTAGGTATGACACATTATAAAATGATGAGTGATGAACAAACACATTATCAAGCAAGTCTTATTCTTTTATTAGAAAAACAATATAAACAAGCTTATTTTCATTTACCATTTGTTAC
>ENA-OROM01003276-OROM01003276.1-human-gut-metagenome-genome-assembly--contig:-NODE-3276-length-10638-cov-2.409808_pt1 | contig 10638 bp, 9 predicted proteins | sample MGYA00242129_ERZ509050 | MGnify/ENA primary metagenome ERZ509050 (study PRJEB26280, sample SAMEA2338701) | human gut metagenome | biome: human gut; feature: human-associated habitat; material: faeces...
TTATCTTTATGGTCTCACGGAAAGGCATCATGGGATTTTTTGGGTTCTTGCCTATGAATGCTCCCGCAGCCATCTTGCTGTAGTAAAGAAACGGATTTTTACCCAGTATCAGAATGAAAATTCCACCTGCGCATATGGCAAGAAGCACGGAGAGAAGCCTTAAAACCAGCTTTTCTCTGTTGGAGCGCTCGGCTCTTTTGGCAATTCTGATAAGGGGTTCTTTTTTTATGGCTTTAGCCTCACTCATCGCCCATTACCTCCTCCATAGTTGAGCCTGTCATCATAAGGCCTATCTTTTCCTTTGTAAGCTTCTTTGCGTCGCATATGCCCGTTATCTTTCCGTGGCACAGCACCATTATCCTGTCGCACAGCTCCAGCAGAACGTCAAGGCTCTCGCCGATGAACAGCACGGCAGTGTTTTTCTTTTTCTGCTCGTTGAGCAGGGAGTATATCATGTAAGAGGAGTTGATGTCCAGACCTCTTACGGGATATGCGGTTATGAGCAGGTCAGGCTCACTGTGTATCTCTCGTCCAAGCAGGACCTTCTGAACGTTTCCGCCCGAAAGCATTCTTACAGGAAGCTCAGTTGACGGAGTTTTTATTTCAAGCTTTTCTATAAGCTCCTTTGAAAGCGCCTTAGCAGGCTTTCTGTCCACAAAGCAAAGCTTGCCCTGCTTGTATGTTTTAAGAAGCATATTGTCCGTCATACCCACCGAAGCGATAAGACCCATTCCAAGTCTGTCCTCAGGGATAAAGCTCATGCTTATGCCGAGATTTATTATCTCCTTAGGTGTCTTGCCTATGATGTTCTCCTTGTTGTAAAGCACTGCGCCCTTTTCTATCTTCTGAAGCCCTGCGATAGTCTCGCAAAGCTCTTTCTGACCGCTTCCTGCAATGCCTGCCACACCAAGTATCTCGCCCCTGTTTATAACAAAGCTTACGTCATCGAGAGCAATGCTTCCCTCAGAGTTCTTTACCGTCAGATCGACTACGTTAAGTATCGGCTTTACGTTCACAGGTTCAGGTCTTTCTATTGAAAGCTCCACCGCCTTGCCCACCATAAGCTCAGTGAGCTGCTTTTCACTGCTCTCTGCTGTGTTTACAGTTTCAACGCTCTTGCCCTTTCGCAGTATGGTCACTCTGTCAGATATATCCATTACTTCGCCCAGCTTGTGGGTGATGATAATGATAGCACAGCCCTGAGCTTTCATTTTTCTCAGGATATTGAAAAGCTTTTCAGTTTCCTGCGGAGTAAGACCCGCCGTAGGCTCGTCAAGAATAAGTATTTTAGCACCCCTGTAAAGCACCTTCAGTATTTCAACTGTCTGCTTTTCACTGACGGACATATTGTATACCTTTTTGTCAGGGTCAACTTCAAGACCAAGCTGTTCAGATATCTTTTTTATCTCATCTCTCACAGCGCCCTTGCTCTTAAGCTTGCCCTTTGTGCCTGCCACAATGTTGTCTGCGGCGGAGAACACCTCCACAAGCTTGAAGTGCTGATGTATCATGCCTATGCCAAGTTCGATAGAATCCATAGGTGAATTTATCGCCTCAGGCTTGCCGGCGATGTAGATATTGCCCTTGTCAGGGTGATAGATACCCGAAAGCATATTCATCAACGTGGTCTTTCCTGATCCGTTTTCGCCCAGCAGTGCAAGTATCTCACCGTATTTTACTTCAAGATCAATGCCGTCGTTTGCAACCACGCTGCCGAAAACTTTTGTTATACCGCTGCATTTTACAGCGATCTCAGCAGATATTTCTTCACTCATACTTTCAGCTCCTTTTTATGAACTTCCTTAGATTTGCTAATGTCATCAGAAACCGACAGCAGAATTACCTGCTGCCGTATGCTCATATCATTAACAAAACAGGCGGCAACCTGCACCGCCCGTATAAATGTTTTGTTAAGCTGTTAAGCCTTATTACTTGACCTCAACGTTCTTGAAGTACCAGTTGATTCCGCCTGTGATAGTAGCGTCGTCAAGAGTTTTGCCCTCTTCACCAACTGTTTTGCCGTCGTTTGTTTCGATAACGCCGTCAAATACGTTAAATGAACCGTCCTCAAGCTTAGCCTTAGCCTCGTCAACAGCCTTCTGCATATCCTCTGTGCAGAGATCCTTGTTCAGAGGAGCGATGTCTACAAGACCGTCAGCCATGCCGCCGTAGTAGTTCTCGCACTTCCAGTTGCCATCAACTATCTGCTTTACCTGATATGTGTAGTATGCAGACCAGTTCCAAAGAGTTGAAGTAAGTGTAGCCTTAGGAGCGTCCTTAGACATATCTGTGTTGTAGCCTACGCCCCACTTGCCTGCGCTTTCAGCCTCGAGCTGTGGGTTAGGTGTGTCACAGTGCTGAGCGATAACGTCGCAGCCCTCAGAAAGAAGAGCCTTTGCAGCGTTTGTTTCCTCTGTTGGTGAATACCAGCTGTTTGTTACCTTTACATATACCTTAGCGTCAGGATTTACAGAGTAAACGCCCATTGCGAAAGCGTCGATACCGCCTGTGCACTCAGAGTTCTCGCTGCCCATAGCGGAAACGTAACCAATAAGATTTGACTCTGTCTTCATACCTGCAACGATACCAGTGAGATATCTTGCCTGATAAATTCTTCCGAAGTAGTTGTTAAGGTTCTTGCCGTTGTTCTTGTAGCCTGTGCCGTGGCAGAAATAAACGTCAGGATATTCCTCAGCGAGGGATTCCATTTTGTCCATATAGCCCCAGCTTGTGCCGAAGATGATGTTGCAGCCTTCCTCGATGCACTCACGGATAGCTGTTTCTGTAGCAGCAGGGTCGCTGTCTGATACGTTGTTTTTTCTTACAATCTGATCGTCTTTAAGTCCAAGTTCCTTCTGCATACCAACGATACCCTGATCGTGAGCATATGTGTAACCTGAACCGTCGGCAGGGTTGCCGATGTGTATAACACCGATCTTTACAGTGTCATAGCTGAGAGTTGTCGTCTGCTTGTCAGCCGACTTCTGTGATGCTTCGTCCTTAGCAGATGTACATGCTGTAAGAGCTGTTACAGCAAGAGCCGCAGAAAGAACGAGCGCAAGAATACGTCTTACCTTCATGTTTGATCTTCCTCCATAAAATATTTATTGGTAACGCCTTGTGCGTTAGTCCCTGAAAGTGATAGTGCCGTTGTCCATAGAGTCAACGATAGCAAGAGATTCGAGCTTTACACCCATGTCACGGATAGTCTTTCCGCCAACCTGGAAGCCCTTTTCGATAACGATACCTGCTCCCGCAAGCTCAGCCCCTGACTGCTTTACAATATCTATAAGTCCCATAAGCGCACAGCCGTTAGCAAGAAAATCGTCTATAATAAGCACCTTGTCACCCTTGCCGAGATATTTTTCAGATACCATTACGTCATATGTAACGCCCTTTGTGTAGGACTTTACCTGAGTAACGAACATTTCGCCGTCAAGATTTTTGCTGAGAGTTTTCTTTGCAAAAATAACAGGGCAGTTGTTAAAATGCTGTGCCGCAATGCAGGCGATACCGGATGACTCGATAGTGAGTATCTTGTTTACGCCTGTTCCTGCAAATCTCTTTGCAAACTCCTCGCCGATATCGTTGAAAAGCTTTACGTCCATTTGGTGGTTAAGGAATTTATCGACTTTGAGAACGTTTCCTTCCTTTACTACTCCGTCTTTAAGAATACGCTGTTTTAAAATTTCCATGATCTTTTCCTCACGATACAAAAAATAGTTAAATATATTATTTTACATCAAAAAAACAACTATATAAGAAAATTATACTACACTTTCGACGAATATTCAATTGCTATGGCACGTTAAAAGTTTAACATTCTATTAATTTTCAACGTTCTTTTCTATATTGTGCAATAAAAAAATCCGCCTGAGATCTCAGACGGATAAAAGTTTTATTTTTCTTTTACTTTTCTTGAAGCTATCTTAGCCGTGTTCGGCATACAGAGCATAGCAGCGGAGCTTTCGTAAATTGTGACATATATAGGAGAGTTCGTCAAATTGCAGAAAATAAGGTTTTTCGTGTCACAGTCATAAAACTCCATAAGCTCGCTGTCAATATAATATCTCCCCAGCGTATCCCATAAATCCAGCTTTTCCTCGCTTTCCGCAAGCCCCACAGAATCAATGACCAGCCCAACGGTCACATATGCAAAAACAGGCACTACCATATTTTCATTTTTGTAGAACATCTTGTTTCCATGTGGGTCAGTGCCGTAATAGCATATAACAAGAGTATCTTCAGGTAACTCATTTGCAACGTCAGCCTGTTCATTATCACAAAGCCTCTGGCAGATCGTGAAAAATTTATCAAGCTGTGCCATGAGCTTTTCTCTCTGCATTTTAGCTGTTTCAGCAAGCTCACTGCTTCCTGTTTTTTGTGCGGCATTTTCAGCGATATCGCAGTCAAAATAATCGCTTGGCGTTTTAAGCTCATAAACGTTGTTTATTGTTTTGGCAAAAAGCTTTCCGTCCTCGGAGTATACCGAGGTCACAGGAGAACTGCGTATGAATTTTCCGTCAGGGAACTTTTGACTGCCATATACAAGACCTTGAACGCAGTAAAACACTGTGTCGTCCGTGATAGGGTCAGGGAAACAGCTTTGAGCCGTGTTTGGATATGAAAAAAGCGAATTTTTCAAATTTCTTATTGCCACACGCCACTTGTCAAGATACATTTTTTCTCCCTCGCTTTCAGCATTCATACCTATATGATATCAGATAGTGTATATTTTGTCAATAAAGCTGACAGCTTAATAAGAGAAAAAAAGCCCCCGCTTATCGCAGAGGACTTTTTCAGATCATTTCGTTCGGCTAAAATATTTTTCGTTTGCACTGCCTGAAATATTGATCTTTAAAAGATTGTTCGTTCTCAGACGTACCAGCTCATCTATATACGGCTTCATAACAAAGTCTGAAACTCTGTTCTTCAATTTTGTCATGCCTTTAAGTACGCTATGAGCCTGAGTTATAGCAATAACGGGGAGTCTTCTCTCATCAATGTCAAGAGGAAATTCATCGTCCTTGGAAATAAGCTGTATGTCAAAATAAATAAGGTCGATATCCTCGTTAAGAAGAAGCTTTTTTCCTCCCTGAATGGTTTCTGCAGTGAAAACAGTATTTTCCTGAGAAAGTATCTCTTCGAGCTGACAGCGTGTGTCGCTGTTGTTGCTGACGATAAGGATCTTGTGCTTTCGGTCTATTTCATCTTGGATATAGTTCTTATATTCGTTTATGCGTTTATCCGTCAACACCATGTCGGTCACGTCCGTGAAATACGCTATAAGCACAGAGCTTACACCTGTTTCGCTGACAAATCGTAAATGCGTCTTGAACCAGTGCTTCTTGCCGCTTATCTCGTGCATACTGAGAACACATTCTGCTCTGTCCTTGCTCTCTATTGCCTTGTTCACAGAGCTTGTGAATTTCTCTTTGCATTCGCTGTCAATGCAGTTCTTAACATTGAGTTTGCCGTAAATACTGCTGCCATAGCCGTATTTTTGTGAAAATGCCTTGTTTGAACATACCATTACCACTGTGCCGTTGGGAAAACATTCATATATCGTAGCAGGCTGGTCGATGCTGTCGATATATGTCAACAATCCTCCGCTCTTGCCCCACAGCAGGTCGTTTACTGACGTCCTGTTCTCAGGCACAGGCTGTTCCTCCTGATCTGAAATAAGCTTTTCATAGTCTGCCGCAGGCAAAGGCTTTGAATAATAGAAACCCTGAATGTAGTCACAGCCTACGCTTTTCAGAAATTCTACCTGCTCCGCTTTGTCAACGCCCTCTGCGATAACAGGGATATTGAGCCATTTGGCCATTCTGATAACAGAAGAAATTATAGTTTCTGCACGGCCGTCATACTTTGCCTTGAACATGAACATCATGTCCATTTTTAGCATATCCACCTGAACATCTTTGAGTACGTTCAGGGAAGAATAGCCGCTGCCAAAATCGTCCATGAGGATAGTAAAGCCATTATTTCTGAGCTGACTGGTGATATCATCTATCATTACATTGTCGTCAGTATAAACGCTTTCCGTTATCTCGATGTTGAAATACTTCGGCTCAATGTCATACTTTTTCGTAAGTTCGATTATTATTTTTGAAAGATTAGGGTTGTAAAGGTTTACCCTTGAAACGTTTACAGACACAGGAAAAAGCGGTACTCCCTTGTCTTTCCATTCCTTGAGCTGTTTGCATACGCATTCCCATATGTAGAAATCAAGCTTTGAGATAAAGCCGTTTTTCTCAAATATAGGGATAAACACACCAGGTGAGATAAATCCCTTGGTAGGGTGTATCCACCTTGCAAGAGCCTCCGCACCCACAGGCTTGTTTGTCTTTACATCATACTTAGGCTGATAGTAAGGCACAAACTCGTGGTTTTCAAGAGCGTCGCTCATTTCATTTATTATATTCTGCTCATTTTCGATAGAAAGCCGCATTTTGTCATCATAAAAAGCATAGCTTTTCATATAATGCCCTTTTACAGTTTTAGCGGCAAGAGCGGCACGGTCGCACATGAAGGATATTGGCAGGCTTCTGTCAGTCACCACATAAACGCCGTAAACGATCATGATGTTATAGCTTGCGGACAGTTTTTTCATGTCTTCAACAGCCTGCTCTACCTGCTTTACTGTTTCTTCCTTGCCCTGATAAGGGGTGAAGATACCGAAAACGTCAGCGTCTATCCTACCGAAGGTACAGCATTCCGTTGTTTTTGCAAAATCTCTTATACGTTTTGCAACACGCTTTAGCAGTCTGTCTCCATACGCAGTGCCGAAAAATGAATTTATAAGCTTGAAACGGTCGATATCTAGTCTTAGAAAAGCGAACTGCTTGTCAGGATTAGCCTTAAGAAGTGCCTTTGATGCACTGAAAAATTTATTCTTTGAATATATCTCCGTAAGAGGGTCGTAGTTCATAACGTTATTAAGCTCTTTGAGCAGCGATACCTGACTTCTTGCGATAACGTTTTTGAGCCTTAGCTTTATAATATCAGCGTCATAAGGCTTTGGAACAAAGTCCCACGCACCGCTTTCAAGCACCTTCTTTTCAGTGTCTCTGTCTGATTTTTCTGTTAGTATAATAACAGGTATCTGAGATAAGGTTTTATCCTGCTTTATTTTATTCATGAACTCATATCCGTCCATTTCGGGCATTATGATATCCAGTATTATAGCGTCAACTTTTTTATCCTGTTTTTTTAGCTTTGTAAGAGCCTGTATGCCATTTTCTGCTTGGATCACAGTATAGTCAGAATGTAGTATGTCGCAAAGTATAGATCGGTTCGTTGTGCTGTCGTCAACGACAAGCACGGTTTTCTGTATGTCCATTTGCAGCTCCCTTCTGTCATATGGCAGTTTAATATAACGTCTTCATATCATAAGTATACAACATGTCGGTAGGATTTTCAACATTTTTTATCAGTGCTTGCAGGCTTTTTGGATTATTCGTTATAAATAGCTATTTTTGATTATCCAAAATACAAATAATTTGGTACTGTTTGCACAAGCCGTACTATTTATTATGACAAAGCTTTTCCGTTTTTGACATCATCACAAGCAAAAATATGAAGAAAAATGCAAGATAAACGGGCATAAGCTTAAGGCTCGCATGGTTTGCGATAAGCCCGAAAACAGGGGGCATGAAGGTCGAGCCTGCAGGGGAAGAGCTAAATCAGCCCTGCCCGAAATCAAATCTCTTGTAAAGCTTTTGTATCTTAGAAGCGATGACGATAGGCGGATAACCACCGCTTATGACATAGTGTGAGTGAGCAAGATATAAAGGTCTGCGATAGTCAAACCGCTCTGAAAGCTGTTCTCTGGTGGAGTTGTAAGCGATAGGTCTGTTAGGGTCGTTTTTTATGCGTCCGTAGCAGGTGTTGAAATATGTGTCGATAAAGACCACCATGCCCGATCTTTTAGCCACATTGCCGTTCTCCTCCGAAAGCAATGCTCCGCCACCTGTTGCAACAACGCCGCCAATGTCAGCAAATGCTGCAAGAGCCTCGGTTTCAAGCTTCCTGAAATGCTCCTCACCGTATTTGTCGAATATTTCAGGTATGCTCATTCCTGCCGTGTCTTCGATATACTTGTCAAGGTCAACGCACTGACAGCCCATTTTTTTCGCCAAGATCTTTCCCACAGTAGATTTTCCGCAGCCCATAAAGCCGCACAAAAAAATTGGTCTCATATTTACTATCCTTATTATAATGTATTTTACTTAAAATCCTTCTCCACAGCGATCTCCATTTCGTCTATGATAGACTGAACTTCCTCGTCTGTGTATTCGTCACCGTCCCATATCTCGTGAGCGGAAACCGCCTGCCAAACCAGCATTGCCATGCCTCCCACAGCGTTCTTGCCCATAGCTTTGGCTTTCTGCATGAGCAAAGTCTCACGAGGATTGTATATAACATCAAATACCGCACCGCTCGCCTTTATAACTTCATCAGGAACAGGGCAGGCGTTTGTCTTAGGATACATTCCCACAGGGCAAGCGTTCATAAGCAGCTCGTAGTGAACGTCGGTCGGTATCTCAGTGTTTAGAACAATAGTTATCCTAGCGTCAGACTTCATAGCCTTTATCTCTTTCTCTACCTGCTTAGCCAAAGGCATATCGCTCTCCAGTACCGCAATGTAAAGGTCAGCCCCGGCAAGAGCCGCCTCAATTGCCATCATTCTGCCTACTCCGCCGCAGCCTATAAGCAGTACCTTTCCCGTGAAGTCGATATTCATTGCACGAACAGTTCTGAGAAAGCCGTCGCAGTCAGTGTTGTAACCAACGTGCCTGCCGTTTTTGTTGTCAACGCAGTTTACAGAGTGATAACGCTTTGCCGACTGGTCAAGCTCGTCAGTGTAGTCGATAATGCCTATCTTGTGTGGAATAGTGATGTTGTAGCCGTTAAGAGAATTAAGATACTCCGCCTTGTCTTTAAGCTCCTCAGGCTTTACCTCCAGTATCTCGTACTCGTATTCACGTCCTTTCAGCTCAAAAAGCCTGGCGTGAATAGGCGGCGACATAGTGTGTTTAAGCGTTTCTCCAAGTATAGCGTATTTTCTTGACATTTTACATTCCTTCTTTATAAAAAATTTCCGCATATTAATAATGTATATCTGTAGGGGCAACTTGCAATTTATTGCACAAACCTTAATAACCGCACAATGTACAGTAGGGGCGAACAGTGTTCGCCCGCATTGTCGCCTGAAACTGTTTCGGCAGGATAATTGCCTTTTACAGCCTTATAGTTATCTCACGGTTAGTAGGTATATACCTGCGTATCTTTACCCCCGTCAGCTCAAACATTTTCTTTGAAGCCTTGACTCCGTCAGTGTCAGCGTATTTGTCCTCCCAGTAAACGACTTCCTTTATGCCGCTTTGAATGATAGCCTTTGCACATTCGTTGCATGGAAAAAGTGAAACATATATCTTGGCATTCTGTAAGCTTCCTGCCGCATGGTTGAGAATGGCGTTAAGCTCGGCATGACACACAAATGGATATTTCGTGTCAAGAAACTCTCCGTTCCTGTCCCACGGCATCTCATCATCAGAACACCCGGTAGGCATACCATTGTAGCCTACTGACAATATCTTGTTGTCCTGAGAAACTATGCACGCCCCTACCTGCGTGTGAGAATCCTTGCTCCTCTGTGCAGATAGCAGTGAAATGCCCATAAAATATTCGTCCCATGATATGTAGTCATTGCGTTTCATTTTATACACCGCCTTTTATCAGGTATCTTCATCATCAATGTCTGATATGCTCAGCATTGTCACCTTGCCGTCATCATCAAAAAAGAAAGTCGCCAAAAAGCCCCTTTTCTTGTATTTCCATGCGTCTGCGTCAGGACTGTCAGGCTCGCCGAAAACTTTTTTGACTTCCGTCTTGTCATCACCGCATTTTACCCCTGCAATGCTCATTCCCTTTTTATCGGAACTGCTTTGCGCCGCACTTATCTGACGTATCTTCGACTTCCTGTCAATATTGTCAACACTGTCCGCTTCTACCTTAACAGTGCCTATTATACTGCCGTCCTGCATAAGTGCCACCGAGAATATCCCCTTGCCGTTTGAATTTCCTGAAAAAGGATAATCCAGCGTGTATTCATATTCCTCGCCAATATCGTCCAGAGTGCATGGTATCTGTATATCCTTGCCGTTTATCTTTATCTTCCACGCACATTTTCCACAGGCACTCAGACAAACAAGCATTGCCACCGCCAATGCCAACAGCAAAGCCCTTTTCATAGCCTTTTTCATTTTTCTCCCCTCGATATTTTAGCTCAGAGAAGCAAGAGCCTTTTCCATTGTGGCATTGTTCTCAATGTTCACAGCGTTCTTGCCCTTGAGAGTTTTCTTTACAAGACCCGTAAGCACCTTGTTAGGACCAAGCTCGATAAAGTTCTCATAGCCTGCCTTTTCCATTTCTGCAAGCTCAGAAGTGAACTTAACTGGTGAAACGATGTGCTTTGCAAGCATATCAGGCATAGCAGAGAAATCTTCAAGCTTTGTTCCAAGAACGTTTGAGTAGAAATCTACATTTGCAGTCTTGAACTCAACTGTCTTTGCAGTTTCGATAAATTCATCAGCCGCACTCTGCATGAGCTTTGAGTGGAAAGCAGACGCA
>ENA-OROM01003282-OROM01003282.1-human-gut-metagenome-genome-assembly--contig:-NODE-3282-length-10629-cov-2.444959_pt1 | contig 10629 bp, 13 predicted proteins | sample MGYA00242129_ERZ509050 | MGnify/ENA primary metagenome ERZ509050 (study PRJEB26280, sample SAMEA2338701) | human gut metagenome | biome: human gut; feature: human-associated habitat; material: faeces...
GTATTGGTGCAATTTCCCTTGCCCGTTCTCCAAAGATCAAGCAGACTGGGGTAATTTTGGCTCGTACATGGGGTCAATCACGGGATTACTCGCCTTTATGGGGGTTCTTTATTCCATCCATAATGCGAATAAGAAAACGGAAAAACTGAGAGAAGAAACGCAAGTCAAGGAAGAACGAGATATGTTTTTCAGGCTTATTGACTCTCACCGGAAAATGTTGGACTCATTGACAGGTACAGATTTGAAAACAGGAGAAAAAACCATCGGGGCGCACTCAATTGATGTTTATAAAAAAGAACTGGATGCAGATTTTCAATTACTCGTCACGTTGTGGGGAGCGAGTTTATTCCCGGATTACGAGAGTTGGAGTCAAAATTTAGGAAGATTCGCAGGAGAAGGATTTGAACTGACCCTATTTGCTGCCTTGTTCCACTATGACTCGGGGCAGATTAACAAAGAAGATAAATCTCTAGTGGATAACGAACAAATCGTGAACAACGTAAATTCAATCAAAAACCGTTGCTTTCATGAATTGAGAAATGATCTTAGAAACGCGATCCACCATAAAACGTTAAAACCTATTTATGTCAATTTCTCAACAGAAGAGATGGACGATTTATCAATTTATTTCAATAATGTTTGGTCTAATAATACCTACAAGGGCTTACCCAACCCCGAGATTTTAGCTTTAGATTTTCGTTACTCGATTCTTCGCCTAACCGCACGGTGTTTTTACACGAGGAACGAGGCTCGTCTAAGCACCTATTTAAATAATCTATGCAACATCACGGATACCATAAATAAATTCAGCTATGACCGAGAATATTACATGAACTACTGGATTTCTAATTTAAACAGTTTGGAAAGCACGCTGTTATTCTTTTATTTGTTGAGCGGAAAAAACAGTATAGATATTTTGAGGATCGCCGTTAATAATAATTTATTCCAGAATATACGTAAAGATCAACTTTTTACCAGTATGCCTTATGATAAAGAAGCGATTGGCATTTTAAACGAGTTCCTGCAAATGCAAATAGAAGGACGACCGGAAAATCTCTACCCGGATAAGGATGTGGCTAACCTCCCCTGATAGATCGTCCGATTTTTGAATACACCTATTTTATTTTTTATACCTTTGCTAAATAGGTTGGGTGTGAAGGGTGTTTGCTAACGTTAATAACGTGTACTATGAAATTAAATCGAGTGTTTGTTTGGGCTGTACTTGGATTACTTTTCATATCTTGCTCGAAGGAAAGCAAGGAAGAAGAAGCGGAAGAACTCGACGCCACGGGAATGGCCTTCATGAAACTTGTCATGGAGCGGGAAACTTGGCTGAGTGAATGGGAGATTATCGAAGACATGGGAACACCCCAGCCCAATAAATCAAGACTGCAAAAAGAATATTACATTTTGCCCGTGAAAGTGAAGAAAGACACGTATTACGCTATTTTTTACCCGCTAGAGAACGAGGAAGACGAAACCGCTATCAAATTAGGGAACCCGAAGTGTACAACGGAAACCTGCACCGAAAAAGAACTATATAATCAAAAAATTGAAGTAAGTAAAAAGGATTGGGAGCCAACTGAACCGAGAGTCGTGGTAATTGAAATTTATCAGTAAAGAATATTGAAATACTAGAATAACTTTAACAATAAATCATGTTATGGAAGAAAAGGAATTAGCACTGTTGAATGAAATAGACCAGTTACACGAGAAATTAATATCGGAACCGGGAGGAACATATAATTTAGCGCTTAAAAAGGTAATGCCCCCTAGCGGATATACTTATGCATGGAATGCGAGGTCTTTACGAGATAAAGTGATACAAATTCATAAAGAATTTGCACCGGATTATATTGATACATTAACCATTCAACAATTGTATCATACTTGTGAAAATGAAGTCGATTTCGTGGAAAGGCAACAAGAGAAGGTGAATAAACCAAGATCTTCCAAGAGATCTAAAGATGAATTAGAGAGATTGATGAGAAAAGCAACCCAGCAAATTGAACTAGATATGTTTTCGTTGTTCAAAAAAATAGAGGAATTGAAAAATAATAACCAATAAAATAAAAGCGGGGATTCCTCGCTTTTTTCTATTCTTAGCCTTTCACTCGAACAATACTGAAATTTTGGAAAGGTAATTTTTCGCATACCTATATATATAGATACAATTCCAAAGACTCGTTCGCGGCTACTCACGGAACTTAACCAAAACATCTATAATAATTCTTGTAATTGATTTATCACTATTACGCGAGTGGATTTCTCGTTCTATCTTTGTCATAGTGATGGAAAAGAACATTTTTAGACAACTTGAGCTATACAAGTGTGACACGGAAAAACATCTCGTGTTACCACTTGCAGAGGAAGGAATACACGCGGGATTTCCTTCCCCGGCACAGGATTACATGGAATTATCCATTGATCTGAATGAGGAATTAATTAAAAATCCTGCCTCCACTTTTTTCGGTCGGGTGATCGGGGATTGTATGGAAAGTGAACAAGTTTGCGAGGGGGATATTGTTATTGTCGATAAGTCGCTGTTGCCTCCCGTGAACGGGGATATGTGCGTGTGCTATTTAGAAGGGGAATTTACACTGCGAATTGTCGAGAGGCGAGAAGATGATAACAACGCGATCTGGCTCGTTCCCGCGAATGACAAATACGAACCTTTTCGCGTGACGGCGGAGAATGACTTCATCGTCTGGGGCGTCGTGACGGGTATTATAAAGCAAAGAGGAAGAAAACAGAAAAGTAAACGATGATAGCTCTTGTTGATTGTAATAACTTTTTCGCCTCCTGCGAGCGTGTCTTCAATCCCGCCCTGCGGGACAAACCGATCGTTGTACTCAGCAACAATGACGGGTGCGTTATCGCCCGGTCAAACGAGGCAAAAAAATTGGGGTTAAAAATGGGTGATCCTTTCTTCAAAGTAAAGGAAATCCTAGAGAAAAACGATGTTAATGTATTTTCGTCCAATTATACTTTATACGGGGATATGTCGAATCGTGTCATGAAGACATTAGCCAGTTTCGTGAAGGATTTAGAATTATATAGTGTCGATGAAAGTTTTCTTGATCTTACAGGGTATGAAAATTATAGTCTCCCGGAATACGGTAAACTGATCGTGAACACGGTTACCCGTAACACGGGTATCCCCGTTAGTATGGGTATCGCGGAAACGAAGACACTCGCTAAGGTCGCCAGTAAATTTGCGAAGAAGTATAAGAAATACGGGAACGTGTGTATTATAGACAGCGAGGAAAAGCGCGAGAAAGCGTTAAAACTATTTCCTATCGAGGACGTTTGGGGCGTGGGATGGCAGTATGTTAAACTGCTAAATTATCACGGGGTGAAGACCGCCTATGATTTCACGCTAAAACCGGAAAGTTTTGTGCGTAAGCACATGAAAGTCTTTGGGGTTAGGACGTGGAAAGAATTACGAGGCATTCCATGTTACGATTTAGAACAACCGCGGGACAAGAAAAGCATTTGTACATCGAGAAGTTTCGGGGAAACCGTGACGGATTACGTTACCTTATCGGAAGCTGTTGCGAACTTTGCCGCCGCTTGTGGCCGCAAGTTGCGAGAACAAAATTCCTGTGCGGGCATGATAACCGTCTTTATCCTGACCAATCGTTTCCGGGCAGACCTCCCGCAAGACTTCGAGAGCAAAACCATTTCTCTCCCCGTTGCCACAAATGCCAATTCAGAGTTAATCGCTGCCGCTTGCTCTATTCTTCAACGGATATATAAAAAGGGGTACTTTTACAAGAAAGCGGGCTGTATCGTGTCCGCTATCGTTCCGGCAAACGAAGTGCAATTAAACCTGTGGGATGAAACCGATCGAATAAAATTACAACGCCTATACAACACGGTCGATCGAATAAATAAAAAGAATGGCACGAATAGCCTGAAAATAGCCACGCAGGGATATAACAAAAAATGGCAACTTAAAAGTGAACATATTTCAAGAAGATATACGACAAACATCAATGATATAATTCAGATTCACTGAAAAATTCGACCAAATTTGCATTTTTGCGCTGTTATATATCTTTGAAAACCTAGCTAAAGAGGATTGTTTTGGCGTTTTTATTCATATTGATTATAAATTACGTTTTTTATTTAAATGAAAATCAATTTTTCATTTAGGAAAATTAGCAGAAAAAGAATACAAATTTGCTACAATTTGAAATCTACTTTCTTTGTTAAATGCCATCATTCAAAAACGTGAATCCTTATAACACGGGAGATACGTCGTAATCAGCAAAAAGTGTGCTATAAAGTCTGGTCTACAAATGAATACAAGTTGCTTATTTATAATGCTTTCTAAACAATAACGTGTGTTTAGATGCTGATAAAAAAAACGGTTGATACAAGAAAAAAAAGTCGTAACTTACATACTGTATACAAATATAGATAACCCGTTTTAGTGCTAAAACTATTTACAAACCAAAAAACAGAGGTTATGGCAAAAAAACTTCTTTTGATTTGCGCGGTTGCTATAAGCACGATGTGTTTATCATTTACCGCATTTGCTCCAAGTGTTCAGACAGGCGTTTCCGGACACGTGTACGATCAAAGTAACCCGACCGTGGGTGTTAGCGAGATTTTGGTTGAAGAAATCGTTAATAATGTTGTCACGCAAAGCGTGTATACAAGTGACGATGGTTCTTTCTCTATCTCCGCAAGTACTTCCAGTTCAACGATGACACTGCGTTTCTCTGATCCTGATTACCAGAGTTACAAGACTCAAACGCAAAGTTTCGATCTACGGAAGGAGGATTGCTCAAACGTTTCGGTCTATATGACCTCAAGCGAAGAATGATTAATTGTCAAACCAAGAGTTTCAAAATGTTGTGAATAGTCAAGTGTGGGGATCATTTTGAAGATCAAAAAAACGAGAGGGGAGTAAATCCCCTCTTTTCACGTTAATTAATGCAAGTACCTGCTTATCATACTTTCATTCATCATCGGAAAATATATTTCGTGTTTTCATCCACGAGAGGGGAACGTGGGATAAACTCCTTTATCGAACATTGTAATATTATCGCTATCGCATTGAGATGATTCAGGTTATATTTATCCATGTAATTGTCTGATTCCACGTGAGCCACAAAGGAACTATCAATACCCAATCTCCGGGATAATTGCCCCGGTGTCATTTTTACCGCCAGTCTTTTAGCTTTTACTTTTTCAATGGCGTAACGCTCCACTAAGCTAACCTTCTTCTTCATGGTTATAACATTATTTTTTCTTCACAATATATCTGGTATTCTTATCCGCGAATGGTTCATCCGGAAAGAAGTCCCACAAATAACAACTAAAGTAGCGGGCGAGCGCGTTCAAGTGATTGATGTTGTATTTCGCCGGGTCGTTTTCATCCTCGACTTTTCCGACCGCTCCCATGTCAAGGTTCATATCCATCGAAAGCTGCCTTTGACTAATCCCTGCCGCCTCTCTTTTATCCTTCACTATTCGCATCGCGTATAATTCCAAAGATGTCTTTCTCCGTGCCATTTCAACAAATTTTAGATTAAAGGAAAGATTTTCGACAGAATGCTTTGTTCCATTATATCTCACGATTATCTTTGCGAGAACTTTAGTGATATAATAAGCGCGTGTTACGCGAGGAACCACCACGAAAGGATGGCACGGGTGAATTTCACCCGTGTTTTATAAAACTTAGTAACCGGAAAACAAGAATGTCCCCACTCGAAACTAAATAAAAGAACGTGTACGTGCATCGGAAAGAACCACTTGTCGAAAAGTGGTTTGGTATTTCAATAGCGCCCTCCTAAAGAGGGCGTTATCTTTTGAAGCAGAACAGGAAAGGAATTATTTTTTACCTTTCTTCTTTGCTTTTTCTTCTCGTTTCAAACGTCCTTTTTCCTCTGCGTCACGCATCATTTGTTCATACCTCGCCTTCACTTTGGGATGTTTGTTTAAATAATCCTCGATGCAATCCGTTGCAAGATTTGTCGCGGGAAAGAAATAAGAGTAAGGCACGTTGAAATATCTCGCGATTTCGTTGAGGTGATTGAAATTATACTTCGTGCTGGTGTAAAGTTTTTCAGCCCTCCCCACGTAGGAAACTGACAGCTTTAGTTCTAGGGATAATTTCTTCTGACCGACTTTGTTCGCGAGTCTTAATTCTCTAACTTTGTCGATAATATATAATTCTATTTCGGTTTTCGTGATTTTACCCGCTGTCTTTTTTGCCTCCATTTGAATGAAAAATTGATTATAAAGAAAAGATTTACCGTAAATGATTTGGTATACTCATAAGAGTACCGTACATTTGTTAGTATAGATAAAAGGATTGCCCATTTGAAATGATAGAACGAACGCGAACGTGTGCCGGAACCACCTTCGTCTAGGACAAATTAGAACTGAACGCCTCCATTTCATGATGGAGGTGTTTACTTATTATATGTGTATCAGTTATTTTCACGGGTAATTGGTTTTATGAATTAATCTTATTAAATTGTACCTTAAAATGTGAGAAAGATGGCTACTAAATTGTACAACAAAGAATTGAATATCACGGGCGAAGATGTTTCGAATTGTTCGGATATTGAACAACTACAATACTGGGAGGAAAAATTGACAACACAACTTCGAGATATAAAGGCAACACTTGAACAATATGATGATTTAAAAAAATTAAACCCGGAACTTGTGTTGGATAGTGACTATATTAAACTTATTGACGGTAAAAAATATAGATTACAATTTTTGGATATAGTTCTAGCGAGAAAGAAAGCATTGAAAAACGTGATAAATAAAGATCAATTACTTACACGGAAATTCATGAGCGTGGCGAAGGATTGGCTAGAGCCTAAAGTGTATAAAGCAATTTTAGAAGAGGCAAAAAAACGGGCAGGTTTTTAATACCTCTTGAATTGATGCCACAAAATACAGGCTACTCTTCATTTTCATGCAATAGATCGTACAATTTCTCGTGAGCATCGATTTGTCTTCCTCGAAGCATTTCATACGTTAGATACGTTCCTTGCACGATAAAATTCTTCTCTTTTTCAGATCCAAGACAAACCCCGTCCTCGCAGGACGTGTTAATGACTCGTTTATCTTCCACGCTCTCGTCAGATTGAAATGTAGGATTCCGCGAAAAAAAATATTTTATCAGATCAGTTCCTTTCAATGTCATATCACCACCTAGGAAACGTTCTCTATACCGATGAAAGAGGTGCGGGGGAAATAAAAGGATCGCTGTTTCATCATTGTACCGGGACACCATGAAAGCATAGAAACCATCTTTAGAGTTCGCGGTACAAGCATAAGTAATAACGGGTGCATCCGCATCTTTTCGACTAAAAGCACGAAAGATAATAAACCAGTGATTTTTCTTTGGGGAAACGTAATCTATCGCCTTGAACACCACGGGAAACTGTGTCCTCTTTAATATCTCCCGCCGATATTTCATGATCACGTGTTCAACCTTTCCGGTGACGTTAGGTGCATCGTTGACCAACTCGTTGAAAATTTCCCGGTTTGTCATGTTATCTACAATCAGCATGGTACATGATATTAAATGTTATATTTCTTTCCTTGAAAGTTTTTTGTCACTTTTCGGCTCATCATAAATCTTCCCGAAACGAGTTATTTCATGATTCAGTGGGTTTCCTAATCAAATAGTAACCTCCGGCTTTGGGTACGCCTCTAAATTCTATTAAGCCCTCTATCTTAAGTTCACGGATATAACGTTCAATAGTTTTATTACTTTTGCCAACCCGTGAGGCAAGTTCTTTCACATTTAGTCCTTCTGTTTTTGTTATGATCTCTAATAGGATATCTTTGCCTTTTACTCTCTCATTTACTCCCTCATTTACTCCCTCATTTACTCCCTCATCTACTCCGCCATCTACACCGCCATTTATATTCTCGTTAGCCTTATTATATTGGATTGCAAGTTTAAAGACATCACCTTCTTCAATAACAGGTAGAGCATCTTTGAAATAGAGAGGGCAATATTTATACATTTTCCGGACGCCGGAACCTAGTTCTTCCACCCAGCCTAGTTGTTTAAAGAAATTGGCGATCGTGGGATTCTTGGGATGCGGTTTGAGATTGCACAAGTATATCCTACCGTTCATATAGGGGCGATTCCAGTTTTCGGTAACGACAGCATCTTTGTATATCGTTAATGTTGCCGGAAACGCATTGGAAAATTCCCGGTGAACGAGAAGATTTGCAATAACCTCCCTAAAAATCGTGTCACGTAGGCTGATTCTTTGGGTTCCTTCGATATATCCCCGATCGGGAAGGTATTTATGAATAAAAGCGAAAAGCCTGTCATAAGCCCGCATGAGATTGCAACGAATATCATCCCTGTCATCGTACAATTCAGTATCTTGAATCCTGCACAGAGCGTCGGTTTTGTAATGAGGCAGGACGCTTGCCAGCGTGTTTTCCTTGCCGAAAAGCAAGGCGGCAGCCAACGTGTAGCCCTCGATTCCGGTATGGGCATCTTTTAACCGCATCCGGGCGGATGCAAGAATCTCCTCGTTTGTCATGCTTGCCCACGGGTGATTTGCCCTGTTCAACTTGACAAGTTTTCTAACCATGTCAAATTGCTCGTTCTCGAAATCGTCCATATCGAGATACGGGAAAACCTTATTCTCCGTGTAGCTTTCTTGTTTGCGTATATAAAGTTCGGTAATTAATTGTTGGTTCGTAAGTCTAAAATCCCCGTCCTCGTTACGGTCATAAATAATCCCTTTATAGCTATGTGGCTGAGAACTTTCCGGGACGTATATATAAATAAGTTTTTTCCCGTCAACGGGAATGACTTCTGTTGACAAATAAAACGTTGGAGAGATCACTTGCGGGTTATTCATATCTTTTGCAAGCGTGTCTAATTGCGAGAGAATAGACGTTTCATCAACTCCGGTGATCGTTTTGTCGTCTTTAACACCAAGGATAATATGACCGCCTTTTCGGTTGAGGAAAGCGCAAATCGTTTCATAGACCGATCGAGCCAATGAGTGATAAGATTCTTTGAACTCGATCTCGGTACCTTCTCCCCGTGTAATCAGTTGTTTTACTTGTTCGCCAGTCATCGTGCCGGATTTTATAATTTATACCTTGTCATATTTTTCCTCCCGCGAAAGGGATTGCAGCATGGTATCGTGTACCGCGGAAAGCCCGGTCCGCGAGAGCGGATTTGCCCGAAATCAAGATCACGTCACTGCCCGTTACTTCTTCTTGGCTTTCGTTTTAGGTTTAGCCGCCGCTTTCTCCTTTTTCTTTCTTTCCTTCTCTTCTTCTTTTTTACGCATTTTTTCGTCTAGTTCTCTTTGTTGCTGCTCGTATTTAGCTTTGATCCTTGGATGTAGTTCCATATACTCTTCGATTGTATCTGTTTCAACGTAAGGCTTAGGCATGAAGTCAGCAATCGTACATCCGAATATTTTTGCAAGTTCGTTTAGTTGATTCAAATTGTACTTGGTGGTATATTTGGGGCTTTCTATTTTATATACATGATTATGAGCAAGCCTTAATTCTAAAGAAAGTTGTCTTTTCTTATAGCCTAATTTAATTCGATATTCTTTAACCTTATTGATTACAAAAATCTCAATCTCTGTTGTTTTGGCTTTCTTGACTAACTGATTTGTTTCTAGGTTCATAATGAAAAAATTAATGCTAAAGGAAAGATTTTTTATAATTTATTTGGTAACCTCATGAGGTTATACTATATTTGCACTTGAAGATGGTGTATTTCTTCGAACCATTACCCGTAGGGTGTCCAGTTAGTCACGTCGCCGCCGACGCGCAATAAGCAAAAGATTTAGTTGAGGCAGTAATGCCAGTGAGAAGGTTACAACTCGTGTGTTGAGTTGGATTTTGTAACATATTGATTATTAACTTTAAATACGGACATAAACGTCCCTATTTAGAAACTAAATTAAATAGACGATGAGCATGGAACAACCACACCTTACAAACAAACCCCCGCCGGATTATAGCGGTCTGTCCGGCATGAAATCCTTCATGGAACACTTGAACAATTTCGCAATCTCGTTCAGATGATCTAAATTATAAGCTAAAGGGTTATTAGGATCTTCTACTTGATTAACGAACGTGTGAGTGTAATTGAGGCAATCGGACATATATCGTTGGCTCATATCGTGAGCCTCACGACACTCTTTTACTTTATTTATTACGTATAACTCAACTGCTGATTTCATGATAATTAATTTATGTATAAAGGAATAAAATGTAACGATCATTCCTGTCCGGATATGACTAGACAGATTGAATAAAATGCAGCTAAAAATGGATATGCCGGAAGAAGACCACTACTTGCAGCATATCAAAAAAAGGGAGTTGCCACAGCTTGGAACCTCGACAACTCCCCGAATATTAATTACTAATGAATTAACTTTTAAAGTTATGAAAAAAAACTCACAACTAGAAACGCGGAAGAAGAAATTACCCGCGAAAGAACAACCCAGACCGCCGAGGCAATTGCCCGTGAAGGTATTGGGAGTATTAAAAGTATTAATTTTACCTCTATTGTGTTGCCTGTCCCTGTTGTCAAACGCTGTTCCCACGCGGGATAGCACGGGGATAAAAGATTATACTATAAAGGGAAAGGTC
>ENA-OROM01003285-OROM01003285.1-human-gut-metagenome-genome-assembly--contig:-NODE-3285-length-10623-cov-2.368944_pt1 | contig 10623 bp, 12 predicted proteins | sample MGYA00242129_ERZ509050 | MGnify/ENA primary metagenome ERZ509050 (study PRJEB26280, sample SAMEA2338701) | human gut metagenome | biome: human gut; feature: human-associated habitat; material: faeces...
CTTTAATGTATCAGATAAAGAAAGACAAAAAAGCATCCGCTTGATTAATAGCTGTTTCAAAATCATCATTTTGATGTGCTAAATAATATCCAATACTTGTTGAAAGTGAAAAAGGATATTTTTTTGTTTTATTAAAAGAAAATTTGAATACCTACAGGTTAGTGAAAATTAAATTCTATAAGCACCGATTGGACGGCGTTCATGAAGCTGAATTGAATACATGGATTTTCCATCCGTTCTATAATTAGATTAGAAATCAGATGGAGGTATAACCACATGTCAAATAAAGTATTAAAGCCAAAGAAAGCTTCTCTTTATCAGTTCACTCAAAATTATTCAAACAATATTGGTAACTGTATTGAATTCTTCAAATCCATGAAATGGCCTGGGGGATTTTCATGTGACCGTTGCGGATGTCATAAGTATTACCTAGTCAAGCGTGTAGGAAAGACCAAGACTTCATATGTTCTTGAATGTAGCTCATGCCATAAGCAACATTCTCTGCTTTCAGGCACTATTTTTCAGAGCTGCAAACTTGATCTATACAAACTTCTGTTAGGTGTTTTCCTTTTCCTTAATGAAAATAAAGGAATCAGTGCAATAAATTTATGTTCAATACTAGATGTTAACCACAAGACTGCACTTCTTCTAGAGAACAAGTGTAGAATCTTATGTCACTAAGCAATTCAGAGAAGCTGCTCAACAGCCTTTTCTATGAGGCGGATGTCTTTAATATTGGTGCAAAATCCAAGAATAATGCGGGTCGTGCAAGTGAGCAACAGCCTATTCTTGGTATTCTATCTACAGATAAAGGGAATAACTATCCCCGATTTATTAAGTTAAGACGCATCAATGATTATACTGGTCTGTCACTTAAGAAAAATATAGAACAATGTTGTATATTAACACATGCTGCATTGCTTAATACAGATGGCGAGAAAGGCTTTAATACATTAAATGAAGAGATTCAGGTAAAGAACGAGAAGATCAGCTACGAAGAAAAGAATCATAGACTACTCTGGTTAAATATAATAATCGGTAATATTAAAAATAATATTACTGGTATATATCATGGAATAACTAAAAGAGAGATGCCTTTATTCCTGAATGAACAGGAGTATAGATTTAACCACAGAAATATGCGAAAGACTGTTATGGATAAAATCAAGAAATACCTACAGAAATCATTTCCTATCAGTCATAGACAGATAGTATATATCCTGAATATTTCTGCTCCACATTTCTCTTAAATCGTCACCTGTTGATTATGGGGATTCAAAAAACATTATCATTTTATAATTTATAACTGTCAATCCGCCTTACAAAAAATGCGTTTTCGATTTGATACACATCTACATGGTGACTATCCTCTAACCAAACTACATTTTCAACATATATTTTATCACTTCTAAAATCTATACTTACACTATCAATGTTAAATGATGATTTATTAAAGAAAGAGTAAACAAAAATAACCGTAAAAGATAACAGTCTTATACCAATTCCTGATAAAATAATTTGAAAAAATTTTATAATAGAATTTTTTTGTGCTTTTAATATATCAATTGCTATAAAAGTAATAGGTATAAAAAATAAATCTATTAAGAGAACTATATTTATTACTATACTAATGAACGGATGAAAGTAGACAAATTTGTCTAGTCTAGAGTTAATAAGATATTCTATCAAAACAATACTCAATGATATAATATACCACACTAAAGTTCTTCTTTTATTATTCATATGACTAAAATAAGCAATTATTTCTTTAAAAACTTTCATCAAAAATTTCCTCCATATATATCATATTCAAAATTAGATCTTTTTAAGAAAAACGTAATTAATATAATTAATTTTGATTAAATTACCCATAATCAACAGGTCAATCCAATTATTGAAACCATTTTTACACATAAAAGCCAAAAAAATTTAAACTATCATTTCTTATTTTGATAATCACCTGTGGAATGTGGGTATTCAAAAAAGAAAACACTTCATCAGTTATTTTTGTAGAAAGATCTTTCGATGAATAATTGGTAATGATAATAAATTCATCACCACCATAACGAATCGCAATATCTTCTTTAGAAATGACTTTTAAAATAATAGAAGCAATTTCTTTAATAGCACTATCACCCATATCATGTCCATAAAGATCGTTTGTTTTTTTCATAAAATCCATATCAATAAAATAAATCAATGCTTGTTGATCTTTTTCAATGAGTTGATAATAAAGTTTTTTTCTAGTTGATTCATAAATTAAATCCTTTCGTTTGCCATAGGCGGAAACCCACTACCTTCAGATGGGTTAATGAATCTTTAACATAAAGATTTTCTAATTCCTTGTTTAATAAACTTAAAACATGTTTTTTCGTATACTTTTAATAGTAAGACCTAATAGCTTTAAGATAATTGTCATATAATTAATAGAAATATTTTTTGAGTAATTATCAAAAGCTAAATAACCAATAGCGACACCATTATTACTTAAAGAAGTATAAATCATATAACGTGATTTATATTCTTGAGGAAGAACTTCTTTTTTAGAAAATTCTTGATAGATATGTTTTTCATCAGGTGAATTTTTGTGATAAGTCATACCCATTAAATACATTTTATCAGAAAAATGAATAATATTTTCAGACATTTCATCAATATATTTTGAATTCATAACCAGATAAATTTGTTTATATCCAAAATTTTGTGATTCTTTTTCAAAAACATCAAATAAATCATAAAAATGAGATGTCTGAGATAAGAGTGTTTCTAAACGTTCTGTTGATTCAAAAAAACAATTACTATGATAAGTATAAGATAAATATTCTTTTTTTAATTCAGAATCATCTTTTTCATTTGTTGGATAACCACAACTCGCACCTTCAATGATTTGAATATCTTCTAAATCTTTAGTTGCTTGTAAAAAGTCTGCTTTTCTAAGTCGTGCTTCTCTTGAAGACATAGGTCCAGAAACATAAGCTACTTTTTGACAATTTCTTTCAGCTGAAATTGTTTGAGTAAGTTTATAAATGGCTTGTTGATTGTCTGTTCCTATATAAACGCAATCTTTAATAGGATCGTTAATAGAAACAACAGGAATATGATATTTATGAGCTTCATCAATCATTTGTTGGCGATAATCTTTATAAAAATTGGAGTTTGTTTGAAAAATCAAAACGTCATAATCTTTAATATCGGGAAGCTTATAGAGTTCTAATAAGCTATCCATAGGGTGAACAAGACCGTAATTTCCAAAGATTTCAAACATATCAATGGATATATCTTGATAATCATTTAAAAATTGATTGATCGCATTTTGTTTTTCTTGGGCAATTTCAAAAAGCCAATCAGATGAAAAAAAAGCAATTTTATAAGTCATAGAAATGCCTCCTTATCTATAATTATATCATCTTTTTGGTAGCGAAAGAATATTGACGGTTTTAAAATAATAGTGTTATAATAACAGTGTTATTTAATGATGGGGGCAATCTATGAGGCAAGAAACCGTAGGTGTTACAGAAAACCTATTAAAAAGTGCAACAGAAGAATTTTTAGAAAAAGGATTTATGAAAGCAAGTCTAAGAAATATATCTGCCAAAAGCGGAGTTAGTACAAATTCTATTTATAATCGTTTTAAAGATAAAGAAGGTTTGTTTTCAGCAATCGTCAAAGAAACAGCGGATGGGTTGATGGATATTTATCTCGAGAGTATTCAAAAAGCAACTTATAGTCCTGATCTTAATCAAGCTAATTATGAAGGAGAGGAAGGCACAGATTTTGTTTTAGATTATATTTATCAACATTTTACAGAGTTTAAATTGATTTTTTGTTGTTCTACCGGTTCTCAATATGAACATTTTTTAGATGAACTTGGAAAAATCGAAGAATCCTATTACCAAGAGCTTGTTGATAAATATGGTAAAGAAGGTTTTACAGTAGATCCATTCTTTATTCATGTATTTTGCCGGGCAGGATGGCAAACGATGTATGAACTTGTTGCACATGATTGTTCCTATAAAGAAGCTCAATCATTTATGAATAGCACAAAGTTATTTAATATTGCTGGCTGGAAAGCAGTTATGGGAATTGATGAATAAATAGACAGGGAAACCTGTCTAAAGTTAACATCGATAGTTAGCAAAAACTAACCAATAGGAGGGATTTTATGAAAGAAAAGAAAGAGAGTACATTATCGAAGTTAATGCACTTTGCAGGAAATCATAAGTATTATGTTTATGCTTCATGTATTTTAGCTGCAATCAGTGCCTTTATTGCTTTGGTTCCTTTTTATGATATGTGGCGTATCATCAAAGAGGTATTAGAAGTAAGACCAAACTTTAATGAAGCAATCCATATCAAAAGTTATGGATGGCATGCAGTTTTATTTGCGTTATTAGCTATGGTTTTTTATATCGCAGCCTTAATGTGTTCGCATAAAGCAGCCTTTAGAGTACAAGCGACAATGAGAACGAAAATGATGGAACACATTATGAAACTTCCTCTTGGCTATGTTGAAAGTCAAGGAAGTGGAAAAATTAGAAAAATCGTAATGGAATCAAGTGCCACAACAGAAACCTTTTTAGCACATAATGTGCCAGATAAAGTTGTTTCTAAAGCAACACCAATTGGTTTACTTATTATGATGGCAATCTTTGATTGGCGACTAGGTTTAATGAGTCTTATTCCAGCAATTATTGCTTTTGTCTTAATGTTTACAGCGATGATGGGACCAAAGATGGCAGAAGATATGAAACAATATCAAAATGCTTTGGAAACGATGTCATCAGAAGCTGTTGAATATGTAAGAGGGGTACCTGTTGTTAAAACATTTGGACAAACAATTTTCTCTTTTAAAAGATTTAAAGAAGCAATTGATGAATATGAAAAATGGACGTTAGATTATACAAAGAGTATGATGAAACCAATGGTATGTTTTACAACTTTTGCTAATGGAATCTTTGCGGCATTAATTATTGCTGCTTATTTATTTGCAGGAAATACTATTACAGATCAATTTATTTTGAATCTCTTTTTCTATATTTTAATTACATCTATTTTAACAACGACTTTAATGAAAGTAGCTTATGCCGGTGAATCGCAAATGCTTGTAGAAGATGCTTTAAATCGTATGAATTCAATTATGAATGTACAACCTTTACCTGAAAGTAAACAAATACAAGTACCAAGTGATGCTTCTATTGATTTAGAAAATGTCAGCTTTACGTATCAAGATGCTTCTACTAAAGCCATTGACAACTTAAGTATGCATATTAAAGCAGGAGAACATATTGCTTTAGTTGGACCAAGTGGTGGTGGTAAAACAACTGTAGCTTCTCTTATTTCTCGTTTTTGGGATGTAAATGAAGGAAGTATTAAAATAGGACATGTTGATGTTAAAGATATTGAACAAAAAGAATTAATGAATCAAGTATCTTATGTTTTCCAAGATAGTCGTTTACTTAAAATGAGTATTTTAGAAAATATTCGTATGTCAAGACCAGAGGCAAGTGATGAAGAAGTTATCCAAGCTTTAAAAGATGCCCAATGTCAAGATATTATTGATAAATTCCCTGATGGAGTTCATACCGTTATAGGTTCAAAAGGAGTTTATGTTTCCGGTGGGGAAAGTCAAAGATTATCGATTGCTAGAGCCTTTTTAAAGAATGCGCCAATTCTTATTTTAGATGAAGCATCAGCCTTTGCTGATCCTGATAATGAAGTGCTTGTTCAAAAAGCTTTTGAAAAACTTGCAAAAGATAAAACGGTTGTTATGATTGCTCATCGTTTATCAACGATTACAAATGCAGATTGTATTTATGTATTAGAAAATGGACATATTGTTGAAAGTGGTAAACATGAAGAATTATTAGAAACAAAAGGTGTTTATGAACATATGTGGCATCAATATAATCAATCTGTAAAATGGAAAGTACAAAAGGGGGATGAAGAATAATGATTGAAAAATTAAAACATAAATATGCTTTATCTTCTAAAGGAGCCAATGACATGGCAAGAGCTTTTGTGGCAGTGACACTTTCTAACCTTGTTTTAATGCTTCCTGTGGGATTACTTTATATATTATCATCTTATTTATTAAATCAACAATTACCTAAAGAAAAATTAACGTTCTTTATTGTAGCAATTATTGTAATCTTGATTTGTATTGCTTTAACTACAATTTTTCAATATCGTGCTACTTTTTTATCAACATATATTGAAAGTGGTGTTAGACGTCGTACACTTGCAGAAAAGTTAAGAAAACTTCCTTTATCTTATTTTGGTAAAAAAGATTTAGCGGATCTTACAAATACGATTATGTCTGACTGTGCTCTTTTAGAAACAGCAAGTTCTCATTGGATTCCTGAATTAATAGGAGCCATGATTTCAACGACAATTATTGTCATTAGTTTATTTTTCTTTGATTTTCGTATGGCACTTGCTGCTGTTTGGGTGATGCCTATTGCTTTTGCGATTGTTCTTTATTCAAGAAAAGCATTACGAAAAACACATGAAAAAACCAATGAATATCGTATTAATTGTTTAGATAGTATTCAAGAAGGTTTAGAAACATTAAGAGATTTAAGATCGAATAATATGTGTGATACGTATATGGAATCTCTTAATAAAAAAATCAAAGCTGTAGAAAATCATGCTATCTTTGCGGAATTTACCAATGCGGCTTTTGTTTGCAGTGCTCAAATGATTTTAAAACTTGGCATGGGAACAGTTGCACTCGTAGGAAGTTATTTATTAGTCAAAGGTGAAATCACAGTTCTTACATTCTTTATGTTTTTACTTGTTGTAACACGTATGTATGAACCTTTACAAATTTCTTTACAAAACTTATCTGCAATGATTAGTCTTGATACTAATTGTAAACGTATGGATGAGATTTTATCCCATGAAGAACAAACAGGAGTTGATACACTTACAAATGAAGGTTATGATATTGTATTTGATCATGTGGCTTTCTCTTATAATCAAAAAGAAAAAGTATTATCAGATGTATCATTTGTCGCAAAACAAGGAGAAGTTACAGCTTTAATTGGACCAAGTGGTGGCGGTAAAACAACTATTTCTCGACTTGCAGCACGTTTTTGGGATGTCGATCAAGGAATGATTACAGTTGGTGGTATGGATATTTCAAAGGTTGAACCTGAAAAGCTTTTAGAACTTTATTCAATTGTTTTCCAAGATGTAACATTATTTAATAATACAGTTATGGAAAATATTCGTATTGGTAAAAAAGATGCAACGGATGAAGAAGTAATTGCTGCAGCAAAATTAGCACATTGTGATGAATTTGTTGAAAAAATGCCGGATCAATGGAATACGATGATTGGTGAAAATGGTTCAGAATTATCAGGTGAGGACAAAGACAAAGAATTTCTATTGCCAGAGCCTTTTTAAAAGATGCTCCAATTATCTTAATGGATGAAGCAACAGCTTCATTAGATGTAGATAATGAATCAATGATTCAAGAATCGATTTCTAAATTGATTGAAAATAAAACAGTTTTAATCATTGCACATCGAATGAGAACAGTAGATGGCGTTGATAAAATTGTTGTTTTAAAAGATGGTGTTGTTGCTGAACAAGGGAAGCCACAAGAATTAAAACAACAAAAGGGGATTTATAAACATATGGTTGATATGCAAATGCAATCAAATGCATGGAAATATCAATAAATTTAAAATAAAACTTGAGTGTTTTTACTCAAGTTTTTTCTTTATATAGATACACTTTGGTAATAAAATACTTGCGTGATAATAAATAATCATTTATACTGTATAACAAATTCATGGAATATAAGGGGGAATTGACATGATTGATACAGGGGATACAGGATTCATGATGATTTGTAGTGCACTTGTACTCTTGATGACACCAGGTCTTGCATTTTTCTATGGCGGGATGGTGCGAAGAAAAAATGTTGTCAATACGATGATGACATCTATTTTTGTAATTGGTATTGCGACGGTTATGTGGGTTCTATTTGGTTACTCACTTGCTTTTGGAGTGGATCATTTAGGTATTATTGGTGATTTAAGTCATTTAGGACTTGTTGGTCTTACTGGTAAAGTTGGAGAGTATGCTTCAACAATTCCTGATTTGGGCTTTGCAATGTTTCAAATGATGTTTGCAATCATTACACCAGCTTTAATTACAGGGGCAGTTGCTGGAAGAATGAAATTTAAAGCTTTATTTTTATTTATTATTTTTTGGTCTACGCTTGTTTATTATCCAATGGCACATATGGTGTGGGGAATTGGGGGATTTCTTGCTAAAATAGGTTCTGTTGATTTCGCTGGAGGAAATGTTGTTCATATTTCTTCAGGAGTAAGCGCACTTGTTTTGTGTTTAGTTTTAGGAAAGAGAAAGGATTATGGAAAAGCCAATTATCGTATCCATAATATTCCTTTTGTTGTTTTAGGTGCAAGTTTACTTTTATTTGGATGGTTTGGCTTTAATGCCGGAAGTGCTTTAAAAGCGGATGGTCTTGCCATTCATGCTTTTGCGACAACAGCTATTTCTGCAGCATCTGGTATGCTTTCTTGGATGATGATGGATATTCTTATGGCTGAAAAGCCCACACTTGTAGGGTGTGTGACAGGTCTTGTTGTAGGACTTGTCGCTATTACGCCAGGAGCAGGTTTTGTACCTGTTTGGGCTTCATTGATCATTGGTTTTGTAGGAAGCCCAATTTGCTATTTTATGATTTCTAAAGTTAAACAAAAATTTGATTATGATGATGCTTTAGATGCTTTTGGTTGTCATGGTATTGGTGGTGTTTGGGGAGGACTTGCGACAGGCTTGTTTACTCAAACTTCTATTAATTCAGTAGCTAAGTGGAATGGTTTATTCTTTGGTGATACACACCTATTTATTGTACAAGTAATCAGTATTTTAGTAACAATTGTTGTAGCTGTTGTAGGAACACTTATTTGTATTGGACTTGTTCGTTTGTTTACACCTTTAAGAGTTGAAAAACGTGATGAACAAGTAGGTTTAGATTTATCTGAACACAATGAAACAGCTTATCCGTCATTTAATGGTTTAGATTAGGGGGAATGGAAAGTGATTAAAATAGAAGCGATTGTACGTGAAGAAAAATTAGAAGATGTTAAAGAAGCACTTTCAGAAATTGAAGTTCATGGAATTACAATTTATCAAGTGATGGGCTGTGGTAAACAAAAAGGATATCTTGAAATTGTTCGAGGACAAGAAGTTGAAATTAATATGCTTCCTAAAATTAAATTTGAAATTGTTGTAAGTGATGAAAATTGGGAAAAGAAGACAATTGAAGCTATTCAAAAAGCAGCTTATACAGGACATCCTGGAGATGGTAAGATCATCAGCTTTGATTTAAAAAGTGCTCTTCGTATTCGTACAGGGGAAACAGGAAAAGAAGCAATTAATTAAGAAAAATAGAGTTCAAATTGAATTGAACTCTATTTTAATTTGCTATTATAATTTGCAAATGAATGACTTGCTAAAAATTCATCAGCTTCTTTTATAAGATGATTTAACTTTTCATCTTCTACTTCTAAGCTTGAATCTTTTAATAATAAATGATTTTTAGCTTTTTCAATTGAGTAATAATTAAGTTCAGCTGCAAATCCTGGATTAGGTTAAATCATGCAACTGTTATAAGTTTCTAAAAGAGAGGCTAAAGAAATACCATGAGGTTTAACATCTTTGTATTGATTAAAATCAATATTTCCTAAAGGTCCACCTTGTTTATAAGCAACAGTTAATTTTTCAATGTATGCTTTTTCTTCATTTGATAAAGGTTGAAAGTCTTTCATGCTTTCAATATTTTGTTTGACTTGTGTCAAATTAGACATTTCTGATAAAATAGCAAGAACCCCATCTAATTCTCCACAGAAACGTAAGGCAAGAGAAGCATCTGCTGTTAAGTTACTATTTTTTGGCGGATTGGCAAGCATACCACCTTTAACAGGTTCCATAATAATTACTTGTTTTTGATGTTTTCTAATAACTTCAAAACATGCTTTTGCTTGAATAAATGCATTATTCCAATCATAGTAATTTAAAGCAATTTGAACCGCTTCAATTTCTGGATGTTCGCTTAAAATCAAATCAAAAACATCGGCACTATCATGGAAAGAAATAGCGATATGTTTAATTTTTCCTGCTTTTTTCCATTCTTACATATGTTCAAACATTTTATAGCTTTTAACAACACTATTGTAATGATGAATATTCATATTGTGTAATAAGAAATAATCAAAATATTCAACACCACAGTTTTCTAATTGTTGATTAAAAATTTGGACAACTTCTTCTTCCTTTTGAATAGAAAAAACTGGAAGTTTAGAAGCGAGCATATAACAATCATGAGGATGATGTTCTACTAAATATTTTTTAATAGCGTTTTCGCTATGTCCATTATGATAAACAAAACTTGTGTCAAAATAGTTGAATCCAGCATCTAAAAAAGTATCAACCATTTGTTTTACTTGATCAAAATCAATATTTGTTGGATCTTCTAAAAGTTGAGGTAATCTCATCCAACCAAAACCTAAATTTTTTTCATTGAATTTCTTCCTGGTATATTGTAATTGACCCATCTAAGTAGTCATCTACAATATACGTTCCTTT
>ENA-OROM01003289-OROM01003289.1-human-gut-metagenome-genome-assembly--contig:-NODE-3289-length-10614-cov-2.617672_pt1 | contig 10614 bp, 8 predicted proteins | sample MGYA00242129_ERZ509050 | MGnify/ENA primary metagenome ERZ509050 (study PRJEB26280, sample SAMEA2338701) | human gut metagenome | biome: human gut; feature: human-associated habitat; material: faeces...
CCGTTATCGACAAGGACACACCTATAAAAAAGAGTTCCGAAAATTTCCGTTTCTCTGCAGCTGTTGCCGGATTCGGGATGTTATTACAAAATTCGGATTATAAGAACGACTTTACATTCGATAACGTTATCGACCTCGCCAAACAAGCCACAAGCTATGATCCGGAAGGGTATCGAAAAGAATTTATCCGGCTGGTTGAAAGTGCTGCCTTACTAAAATGAACAAAACAAAATTGGCCGGAAAGCTTTCCGGCCAATTTTTATAAAGCAATATCACTTTATTTAATCAACAAATCGTTTTTCAATGCCGTCCGGGGAACAGCAACTTCAGCCACCCCACAAGCATAAGCACCCAGAACATATTGCCCATAAGTGAAACAAACCGAGGTTTTGTTAAAGTTAACGGCCGTCACATCTTTCAACGTGGGATCTGTCGTGAAACAACCTTCCGGATTCTTGAAATTCGCTTTCAACTGGGTATTAATCTGAGTCTCGTTAGTATAATTCAGAATCTCCTGATTCGTCAAGAATTTCTGATTCTGCACGTCATAATTGAAGGTATAGAAATTCGTTATTCCATGCGCACCGCCCGTGAAAGTGTAAACAATCAAGCGCACACTCACGTATTGGTCGTTTGCAATAAACACGCTATCACCTACCTGCAATTCGTATATCCATGCAGGACGTTCTTCTCCCGATCCCTGCCATGCTTGGAAAAATTCATTCGCATCAGTCTTCAAGCTATCCTGCAAATCATTCACGAACTTCTCAATCTTCTTGTTCAATACCTCGCAACTTTTATTCACGTTCGCATCAGCAGACGAGAACATAGAACGATTTACCGTAATGTCCCAATTCTCAGAATTCGCCGTAACCTTTTCATTCTTCACGTTTAAATCCTGAACCTTCGGCTGGCATCCTACAAAGGCAAATGCCATAAAAACTGCCATAATTAGTGTACTTTTCATTGTGTGTTTTGTTTTTTGTGTGTATCACAAAATTATGAAATTAAAATATACTGTTATCACATTGCATCACTTTTATTTTATCAAATCTAAAGCTGCCAATTTCTGCTTGATCCTCATTTGAATCATCGCTTTTGTCATTTCCTGTTCCATTTGCATGGATTCCATAAAAGCCTGATTATAGCACTTCTTTGCCTCGTCATATTCTTTCAAAACCTTATTGGTATCCCCTAGCATTGCCAAGAAGTTAATTTTATCCATCAACGAAATATCCGTGTACTGCAACGCTTTCACCGTCCATTCTTTCGTTTTCAAAATAACACTTTCAGGCACCTTTCCTCCTGTTGCGGTATAAACTTGCTGGGCTGCCATTCCATAATCAACGGCACGGGCATCCTCTCCCAATTCTTTAAAATAAGCATCCATTGACGTCACGTATCCCTCCCCATCTTTCTTATAAAAAAGTAAGTACTCGGCATCATACAAATAGGTGAAACGCTGCCGGGCAGACATCGTTTTCTGTGGAACCACGCTATATGTCAATTTCATATCCCCATCAATGCGTTCCAAGTATTTTTTATATTCCTCCTTGCCGGCACGAGCCATATTCTCCATGATTTTATTATTGTACTCCATCACAAAATAAGCAGGCCCTTCCCCAAGTTTCAAATAAGCCTCCATGTTTTTATTCATAAACTCCATCAACTTGTCCCCCGGCTTATCCGCATGATGAAAAGTATTGATAATACGATAATCATCTGCATTTATCAGTTCCGGTCCCATTTTCAAATCAATATAGTCCTTAAAAATCTTTTCGATTCGGGCAATCCATTTTGCCTGTTCCATATTTTCCAACGTACTCACGTAAGCGGGGGCACCTAGCAACAACTGTTGCATTAGTACCAAATCATTTTTAGAAGATTTGAACTTCGTGTAAATCTCCTCAAAGCTCATCTCTTCCCCCGTGACAACCTTGGCCGATTTTATAAGAGCGGCACCATCAAGAGCTCCTTCCAAGCGAGACAATAATTTTCCATCTGCATCAAAAAAAGCCAGTGTAGGATACGATCTTACTTTATTCTGTTTCACAACCTGACGATTAGCGGGATTCTCCGCATCAATCTGTATGGAAACAAACTTTTCATTAAAATAATTTCCAACAGCCTCAAGTGTGAAAACATCTTTAGCCAGCCGTTTACAAGGCCCGCACCAATCCGCGTAGAAATCTACAAACAGCATCTTTCCCTCTTGCTTGGCTTTTTCTAAAGCCGCATTATAATCTCCTTTAAAGAATTCAATTCCTTGACCGAAAGACTGAATTCCTCCTATAAATATCAATACAATAACCAGAATTGTTTTCATTTTTACTATTGTTTTAGCTAGAGTCCGATTCAAGACATCGAACTCTAGCTGAATTAACTTATTTTACAACAAACGTATAGACATCTGATAATAACTCAGAATAACCATCATTCGAAACTTTCAAGGTAACGACATAACGTCCCTCCGGTAATTCCGTGTATAACGGTAACTCCATAACTCCTCCCCCGCGAACTGTAATTTCTTTTTTGAATATTTCCGCATCTCCTCCCTCCGAAGCCTTCACGCTTACAAATTCAAACAACAGGGGAGAAGTACCCAGTACTCCCTGTATTTTCTGGGTCACCCAAGGAGCCTCGTTCGCAATCCTGACGTCATCTTCCACCGGGTCCAGTGTTTTCCTCACTTCCAATTCATTCGGTAAATAACCGGCATTCTCCGCCTTCAAATACCCGACCTTCATATCCTGACATCCCCAACAAGCGATGGCCAGTACAAGAAATAAATATACTTGTTTCATCATAGCATTCCGTTTTTATAATTGTCCCAAGGTATAAGAGTAATTCAAAGAATGAACGACCCCGTTATCCGTTTCTATATCAGTTGAAGCGACATTAATCTGCGTTCTCGTGTCAAACGAAGTGACATACAGGTACACGGGTCCCACGTCCGGAATATCATGATAGGTATCCTGAAACGAATATACCCAGAATTTTGTCCCGAAAGCACTGGTGAAAACCTCCCCACCTTTTCCTTGCGTCTCTCCCAGAATCTGTTCTCCCCGGGGAATATCATCTCGCCAATGAATCCCGGCAACCACATGCCGTAATATCAACTCCCGACACATTGCCTCCGGAATTTCCCGAATAGCATTATATCCCTGCTCGATCATCCATCGAAGAATGGATAAATTTGTCGGTCCGAAAAAGGTTATTTTCTCGTACCCGGCCTGTTTCCCTTGAAACAAATCTTCCAGACCGGCACGTTCCACCAAGAGTAACGTACTATCCCAATCGTAAGAATTGGAATGCAGATAGTCATACACTGTTCCGTCAAAACGACCGTTAGCTAAACCCGAATCGATGTAATTGTATTTAGTCTCGCAAGAAAAAAGCGAGAGCAAAACCAAGATTATTCCTATGTTTTTCATTGTCTTCATTTTTAATTTACTCGAATCTTGACCAATAAATATTCTGACGTATTAAATCATTTAAAGTAAAGGCATCGGTATAGAGCGGTAAAAACAATGCTCCCTCTTTCACATCCTGCTGATCCAATGTCTTGTAATTACCATCCATATAAGTATGGATATATTCCAACCCGTTCCGTATAATATCGAAATATCGATGCCCTTCAAACAGCAGTTCTCGCTCTCGTTCTTTAAAGATTGCCAGTTGAATATCACTCTCTCCCGGGGCAGGATAAGGTGTTGCGTTAGCCCGATCACGAATCTTATTCAAATCCGCTTTTGCCAAATCATCATTCAATTTCGCATAACATTCAGCTCTCAACAAATAAATATCTGCTAATCGCCAATAGCTATAATTCGCATCAACGTATGCAATCTGGGGAGTAGGACTCCACGACACATTTTCGTAGACCACCTCTCGCCATTTATATACATAAGCATATCCTTGATTCACTTTATACATCGTATCATGCGACATTGAATCCAGCTTATAGAAATATTCATCTCTTCGGTCATCCCTGTTCTCGTAAAGATTTTTAACCGTCTCGGCCTTGATTACAAAAGTTTTCGTCACCACAGATCCCGGAGTTTCCGTACCCCTCACTGGCCAAGTCATATATGACTTTCCCGGGAAGTACGCCATCGGGTAATCCTTGAAACGATCTAACTCAAACTCTAGAATATTCTCCTGACTAGCTCCCATTCCCTTCATAGCTTTGGTACACACATCCTCGCTAGTACGTTCCAGTTCATAAAATCCCACTTTCTTTTCTATCAAAAGTGTAGACCATTCTATCGACTCTTCGTAACATTTTTTCGCATCTCCTTCCAGACCGCACAACTCGATCATACTCCCCTTCCAAGCGTACAAATGAGCCAAGAGAGCCGCACAACTACCCTTACAACCATACTGTTTCGACACCCACGTATTCACACCTAAAAGAGGCATATCCTCGTACTTCGGCAACAATTTATATCCTTCCGAGGTGTTTTTTATAGCTTCATCCAACACATCCAGCATTGAACTCTTATCATACACTCCCATATCAGTACTATTTTTCGTGATAACGGCATCCCCCCACTTTCTCGCCAGATCAAAATAAACGAATCCTTTCACGAAATAAGCCTGCCCCGCATAAAAATCCAACTTATCTTGCGGAACACCCTCTGCCCGATATAAATTATCCAGAATCACGTTTGCCACGTAAATCAAGTCGTAATGATTTTTCCAGCTATTAGAAAATGAATTCAATAACGATGTTTGATTCAACATCCGTTGATCCTCATAATAAGAACTATTCACTTGGTCTGCCAAAAAACCCCGGTAAGCCATCACTTCATTTTCAAATTGCTTATACCGGAAAAAGCCCTCCATCTGAAAAACCATCGCGTTGAAATCCTCCTCTGTTTTAAAGAAATTCGTGAAAGTAATGGCATTCTCCGGCTCCACGTCTAAAATGCTATCGCATCCCCATAACAATGGGAAAAGTAGTATATATATTATTTTCCTCATGGCTAAAATCTTACAGTTAATCCTAACGTTAATTTCCGGGCAAGAGGATAATTTAGGAAATTATCATACCCAGTATAGGGGTCCACAACTTCCGGGTCCACACCGGAATAATTCGTCAACAAGAACAAATTCTCTGCCGTAAAAAACAAACGACACCCTTCAAGATTAATTTTCTTCATCCACTCTTTCGGGAAATTATACCCAAGAGTCAATTGCTTCAAACGTAAATAATGCACCTTCTCTATATTGGAAGAGACGTCTCCGCCAAACTGTCCAATGTAGCCTTGTTCACTGGAAGTGATAACTGGATAATCCGTCTTATCTCCCGGCTTTTCCCAAAATGTCGTGTTTGCATAATCTACAAAAATCGTACTTGTTCTTGAATTATTTTGCAAGGAAGAAATCTTGTACAAATTGATAATTTTCCGACCGAGAGAATAGGTAAACAATACATTCAAATCGAAACCGTTCCACATAATCTCGTTTGCCCATCCCCCGTAAGCAACCGGCAAGGTAGATCCTGCATAATATCGATCCTCATCATTGATTTTTCCATCTTGATTCATATCTTGAATCATCCGGGTTCCCACGGAATAAGGATAACTCTTATTCATAGAATGTAACGTATTCTTATTTCCTTGCTGGTCATAATAAGCCGGGATATCCTTTTCTGACTCAATTATTCCCAAATCTTTATAAATATAAAGCCCGTAGATAGGACGCCCAAGAACCAACTGTCCGTTTCCGTTCACCATATCCATATCCGTGTACGACTTCTCAAAACGGTTCCAGTTCCTTGAAATATTAAATTTCCCCCGCCACTTCACTTCCGTATTACGCAAAATATCATAGTTTAACTCCAATTCGATTCCTTCATTAGAAATCTCCATAGCGTTCTGCCATGCGGTTTTATGATAATAATAATTACCCGGCAAGGAAACATTGAATAACAGAGACTTCGAATATTTATAATAGTAATCCAACTTGAATTTCAAACGATAATCAAAAAGATCAACATCCAAACCAATATCATACTGGTCTGATTCCTCCCAAGTCAAATTTTTATTAACAATCTGAGAAGGTAGTACCCCTGCATTTCCCAAGAAGGTATTTGCAAATTCCAAGGTTCCATGTGCCAGATAGGCATCTCGGAATTGTTGTCCGGAAGTTCCCCACGATGCCCGTATTTTTGCATAGCTTAACCACCATTTCTTGAAAAACGGTTCCTCAGAGAAAGCCCAACCGACAGCGACCGATGGGAACGTGGCCCAACGCACATCTTCCCCGAACACGGACGACCCGTCTCTTCTCAACGTGAACTCGAACAAGTACTTCTTTTTATAGTTATAAGCAGCACGCCCAAAATAGCTTAACATGATCTTCTCTTCAAAATTGGAACGATAGGCCTGTAAGGATTTAACACTTCCATATTCCTCATACGTTGTCGGGAATCCATCCAACACATAATGAATCTTATCACTCGGAGATCCCTTTCCACTTCCACTAAACTGGTCTTTTGCCTCTCGCAGATAAGACAAACCCAACAGAATTTCCATATTATGATTATCCCGAATCGACTTATTATAAACAAGTAGGTTCTCATTGGAGAATAGCGTTCCACTACTAATGCTTCCCGTTGATATACTCAAATTATTCGCCGCATCCAGATAACTGGGAGTAAATGAGTTCCGTTTCCCTTCAGAGAAATCCATGGATAAACTAGAAGACAATTTCAATCCTTTCACGAACTCGTACGCAACGGCCAGACTCGCCCGGATCCGGTAAGTAATATTTTTCTCGGAAGACTCATTCAACTGTTTCAAGGTCTCCTTCTCAATTTCCCCAGAACCCGGCAAAATAGATAAATTTGATTTCGGATCGACAGTCAACCGCTCTATCTTACTTGCATTTGTAAAAGAAGTATTCGCGGCACCCCGGCTACGATCCGTGTAAGCCAGATACAAGCGGGCGTCAATATTCAGATTTGTACGAGGAACAACATTCAGGTTCGTCAAGATATTGGCTCTCTTAAAATTACTTCCCAACATGATTCCCGTTTCGTCATACCATCCTGCCCCGACCATATACTTTATCGTTTCCGTTCCCCCGGAAGCCTGAAGATTCGCATTCAAGATCTTCCCCGCATCGAAACAATATTTCCACCAATTCGTCGAGTTGTTGTAAAATGGATTCAAACTATCCTGCAAAGGCTTCGCTGTCGCAATATGGTATTCACTCAAAGGATACCCGTTATTCCAGAAAAAATCATACGCTCCATTTTGATGATAGGCCTCCCGATAAGACTCCGGCATCTTATATATTCCCGTTTGCCAACTTCCGTAAGCTGCACGCAAATTCCTAAATTTATTAAGATTTGCGATCCGTTCCAGCTGTCCTCCCGTCTGTGTCGGGGTCTCCGGCAGAATAGAATACGAGTAAGAAACATTCGCAGAGAATTTACCCCGACCGGTTTTCCCTTGTTTCGTAGTGATTAGGATTACCCCATTACTTGCCCTTGAGCCATACAACGCTGCCGATGCAGCATCTTTCAATACCTCAACGGATTCAATGGTAGAGGGATCGATCTCGGCCAACGTGTTCGTACCCGTCACCGGAGAAGTAAATGAATGAACGGGTACACCGTCAATCACGTACAAAGGAGTTCCATCCGTCTGCGACTCTGACAACAATGAATTATAACCGCGAATATTAATACGAGTTCCGCCACCACCGGGAGAACCGGAAATATTGGATACCTCGACTCCAGCCATGTGTCCTTGTAACAAATTCTCAAGACTGGCAGAAGGGACCTCTTCCAGATCCTTAGCTTTCACGGATGAAACAGCCCCAATCAATTCTCTTTTTTTTCGTTCCCCGTAAGCCACCACGGTCACCTCATCCAAATCGGAGATTTCCTCTTCCAACACGACATTGATCGTTGACTGATCCTTCAATTCAACCTCTTTCGTTTTCATCCCCACGAAAGAGAATAACAACGCTTTGGCTGTTGCAGGAAGCTCCAATTTATACACGCCATTCACGTCGGTCACGACACCGACAGTAGTTCCCTTCACGTAAACCGACACCCCGGGAAGCTTTCCCTTTTGCTTATCCGTGATCGTTCCCGTGATCACTCTCTTTTTCGGAGTCACAGCCGTAGAACCTTTTACTTCCTCCGCAGCTTTTTTCTTAATGACCACCACATTCTTTTCGAGAGTGTACGTGTAATCCGTCTTCCGCAAACAAATATTCATCACGCTATCAATCAACACGTCCTTCACGTCAATCGTGATCTTACCAATTTTGTTCACGGCATCCATACTATACACGAATGTCATTTTGCTTTGTTTCTCTACAGCAAAAATGATGTCCAGCATCGAGGCATTTTCCCTTTTCAGCGTCAATTTTTCCGTTTGTGCATGCACACTTCGAAATGCTCCACAAGCTAGAAAAACCGCTATACACAAGCAAACCTTCATGCATATAGAACTTTTCTCCTTTTTTTTATCGTGCAGGAGCCACGTCCAAAAGTTTTTTTTCATAACTTTGAGAAATTAAATTGATATTGAATTTAATGAAATGGGTTGTCAGAAATAATCACCACAAAATCTCTGGCTCCCATTTTTATTTATAGTAACACACTGTTAACTAACACCTTTCACAATCAACGTTTTTCCATTCATCTCGAATTTCACCTCTCCCGTCAACTCCAATATCTTCAATAGAGAATCAACATGCTCGTACTTCTCCAATTTAAAACCAAATCGTTTTTCAGCCATCTCCGGATTCCGGTAGAACACCTCGAAATCATACCAACGGGCCATCTCCTGTAAAATATCATCCAGACGCTCTTCCTCGAACACGAACATCTGTTCTTTCCTCAAACGATAATTCTCTCCTTTAATCTTACGATAAGAAAAATCTCCCGATTCTTCATGATAAGTAGCCTGCATATCGGGACGCAGCACGTTATCTTTCACGCTCACCACTCCCTCAACCAACGAGGTCTCCACGATACTCGTATTCCGATACGCTTTCACGTTAAAGCTCGTACCCAACACCTTCACGTCAAGAGATTTTGTTTTCACATAAAAAGGATGGACCGGGTCATGATGCACGTCAAAATAAGCCTCTCCCTCCAAATATACTTCTCGCTTATTTCCTTTAAAACGGATTGGGAAACGAATTTCCGACTCCGCAAAAACCCAGACACTTGTTCCATCTGCCAATTTCAGATTATACTCTCCCCCCCGGGGAACGATAATCCGATGGTACTCAACTTTCGAATCCGCAACAGAATCAACTCCCGTGTAATCCAAACCGATTCCATTTTCTAAAAGTACACCACATTGATTCAGTTTTTCCGCCACGTTTTTCACGGTATCCAAAGCGATCAACTGCCCCCCCGGCAATTCCAACATCGTCTTATGACTTTCAAAATAAGCATTTACAATATAATTCGGACGCTCTCCCTCCTTAAAATGCCCCACGTACAAAAAAGACGCTGCAACTGCCAACGGCAAAATCAATATTGCCGCGTACCAGAACACACGGTAGATTTGTTTGGAACTCTTCGTACTTGTCGCTTTCTGAATTTCATTCCAACTCCTTTTTGCATCAAAAGATTTGTAAATTTCTTTTTTAGCTACAATCGCTTTAGGATCTCGAATACGTTCCAACAATTTCTCTCCCTCAGGGATTCCCTGAAGCTCCTTTTCCAACTCCAATTCCTCCATATCAGAAAGTTTCCCTTCCAAATACCGGGTAATTCGCTCCGCCAACTCGATCGATTCTCTATATTTTTCCATACTATTTTATCAACTTTTACATACCTAATATGCAAAAAGAGAATTCAGGGGTGACCGGAAAACTAAAAATTTTTCAATTTTTATTATTCTGACAGAATAAAATCATGATAATCAACAGGGAATCACATATTCATCAACACCAAGAAAATAATAAACAAATGTTTCAACTCCTCCCGAAGAAAAGCATATGCTTTCCTTTTTTGAGTCTTCACCGTGTTCACGGAAATTGCCATTTTCTCAGCAATCTCTTCTTGGGAAAAACCAGACATACTCAATTCCACCACACGCCTTCTTTCCTTTGGCAACTTACTTATGGCAGCTATAATCTCCCGGTGTACCTCTTCTTCAATCATCACGTTCAGAACAGACTCCGTATGATCCTCCAACCTAGGATCGACCTCTTCATTCACCCGATGCTGGCGTAAATAAAAAAGAGCGTTATTACGTAAAGACTTATAAAGATACGCTTTAAAATATACCATATCCGTGCAAATTCCCCGTTTCTCCCAGAGATTTATAAAGGTCTCTTGCACCACATCTTCCACGGCCTCATGTTCCGGTATGTAATGTTTAACAAAAGCACATGATGCCCCGAAAAAGCTATCAAACAACTTTTTAAAGGCTCGCTCGTCCCCTCTGTTAAATTGATGCAACAGTATATCCACCCTTTATATTTTGCCTGCAAGATATGACTTTTTTCAAAAATATCAATGCAAAAAAAGAGCGATCCTTTCGGATCGCCCTCGTCTTCCCTACAATTCTCCCTATCTATTTCAACAATAAATCACCTTTCAATAACATACGGGGTACGCATATTTCT
>ENA-OROM01003300-OROM01003300.1-human-gut-metagenome-genome-assembly--contig:-NODE-3300-length-10570-cov-2.125345_pt1 | contig 10570 bp, 10 predicted proteins | sample MGYA00242129_ERZ509050 | MGnify/ENA primary metagenome ERZ509050 (study PRJEB26280, sample SAMEA2338701) | human gut metagenome | biome: human gut; feature: human-associated habitat; material: faeces...
GCCGCAGTGATAGGTGCCAGAAGTTGCTATACTCATAATCGGATTTTCTGCTTTGGATTCTATCAAAATGGTAACGCTTCAGAATCAATGTGACGCTGAATCTGAAGCGTCAATGAAAGGAGATTTATACCAATGCCTTTCCAAGAGCCTTTAATTCTTCGATGATATCATCGTCAGGCTCTCCGTTTACTATGATGCCTTCTCCGTTTACAACGGTTGCGCCGGCACTCTGAATACGTGCTTCCCAGTCACGCATCCATTCACCGCCGCCCCATCCGTAAGAACCGAATAAAGCGATCTTTTTCCCGGAAATCTTGCTTTCCAATTCAGCCATGAATGGCTCCATTTCAGCATCTTCCAGTTCCTCTGCTCCCATGGAAGGGCAGCCAAGGGCAAATGCCGGTTCAGCAGCAAGTTCATCTACTGTTGCAGCAGATACAAATTTCAAATCTGCCTCTGCTCCGGCTTCTTTTACACCTTCTGCAACAGCCTCTGCCATTTTTTGTGTATTTCCAGTTCCACTCCAGTAAACAACAGCTACCTTGCTCATAATAATTCTCCTTTAAAATAAAATTTATTTGTCAAATCAGTCAGGCACTTATGCGCTGACTGTCAACTGGCGAAGATCCTTTCCCTGTTCCCACATTTTACGGTAAATCTGCTTGCATTTGCAGTAGCGCCTAAAGGTTTTGACTGCATTTTCAGGGTCACTGTATACCTTCCAGTCACCGCAGCAAAGGCAGTTATGACCATGGTTTATAATAAAACCCTTCACATCCGCAAGTGGGTATCCAAGGAAAATTCCTATTTCATGAGGAAACGTACCAGACTGCATCAAATGTTGTCTGAGAATGAGGAGAGCGTCGATTGCGTTTTGGCTTGTATAGCCAAAGGAGGAAAGAAACTCACCGACAGCCGGATCAGACAGATCATTTTGCAGACGACTCATACGAACCACATAGATTAAAGCAGTGTGCTCATGAAGGCATAGGCAAAAACATAAAACACCCTTATCGCGAAGTGTATTGTTCCAGCGGCGTACTGCATCAAACAAATTTTTCTGAGTATCAAAGCTGACACGGAAAAGATTTGCTGTTTTTATAGACGCTAACGTCGGCGCACAATGTTCAATCAGATAATGATCCATAAACGTCTCCTAATAAAATTTGAAATTAGTTACACATAATACTAGTTAGAAATATCTAACACAAATGAGATTATACTATCTATCACGATTCCTGTCAAGAGAAATTTAAAATTTGATTTTGATTTCTACCCAGTGTTGCCCTAACTGAATAAAATTTTCAACAACCGGAAAATGTCCAGAACCCCCTTGCATTTTGAAAAGAATTAGTGTAGACTAACTAATAGTTGTAATGGCTAACATAAAGAAAATGCAAAAAGCCTGAATACAACTTCAAACTTCACACAAAATAACCATTGGCTCCATACTGCTGAAACGGGAGTGTTCTCCCGTTGGAGACCAGTGGAAAGAAAAAGAAAGGTTTGGTATGATCATGGATTATTTAGAGATTGAGAAGGTTGTAGGAAGAGAAATTCTTGATTCCAGAGGAAACCCAACAGTAGAGGCAGAGGTTACTCTGGCTGATGGAACTGTAGCAAGAGGAACAGCACCGAGCGGTGCTTCTACTGGTGAGTTTGAGGCACTTGAACTTCGTGACGGAGATAAGAGCCGCTATCTTGGGAAGGGTGTTACAAAGGCAGTTGAGAATATCAATACAATTATTAACGATACCATCACTGGTATGGATGCTTCTGATATTTATGCAGTTGATAAGGCAATGATTGAAGCAGATGGAACAAAGGATAAGTCAAAGCTTGGCGCAAATGCTATTTTAGCCGTATCCATCGCTGTTTGCCGTGCAGCGGCAGCATCTCTTGATATCCCGCTATATCGTTTCCTTGGCGGAGTTTCAGGAAATCGTCTTCCTGTTCCAATGATGAATATTATAAATGGAGGCTGCCATGCACTTTCCTCAGGACTTGATGTACAGGAGTTTATGATCATGCCAGTTGGAGCACCATCATTTAAGGAGTGCTTAAGATGGTGTGCAGAGGTATTCCATGCACTTGCTTCTATCTTAAAGTCCAGAGGACTTGCAACCTCAGTCGGTGATGAGGGCGGATTCGCTCCAGCATTAAAGTCCGATGAGGAGGCAATTGAGACGATTCTTGAGGCTGTAAAGAAGGCAGGCTATGAGCCAGGAAAAGACTTTAAAATTGCTATGGATGCAGCTTCTTCTGAGTGGAAGAGTGAGAAAGGCAAGGGCTACTACAAGCTTCCAAAGGCAGGAACTGAGTATACAGCTGAGGAACTGATCGAGCACTGGGCAGCACTTTGCGAGAAGTATCCAATCATCTCAATCGAGGATGGTCTTGATGAGGAAGACTGGGAAGGCTGGCAGAAGCTCACAAAGAGACTGGGCGACAAGGTTCAGTTGGTTGGTGATGATCTGTTTGTTACAAACACCGAGAGACTTTCCAAAGGTATCGAGCTGGGAGCAGGAAATGCAATCTTAATCAAGTTAAATCAGATCGGTTCTGTATCCGAGACACTTGAGGCAATCAAGATGGCTCATAAGGCAGGCTACACCGCAATTTCCTCCCATCGTTCCGGTGAGACTGCTGACACAACTATCGCAGATCTTGCAGTGGCACTAAATACATGCCAGATAAAGACAGGTGCACCGTCTAGATCAGAGCGTGTTGCCAAGTACAATCAGCTTCTTCGAATCGAAGAACAGCTTGGAGCAAGTGCTGTATATCCAGGCATCAAGGCATTTAATGTCAAATAAAAGTAACTGATAAAAATACAAAAATCCGAGGCTGAATTATGACTGCCTCGGATTTTTGTGCTTACTTATTTACTTTTTTTTGTGCCGGCATCATTGCCTGATGTCTGGCTTGACTCATCAAGAGAGATGTACGGCATCATCACCTTAAGCAGATCAGCGAGTCTGTTTCTCTGCTGCGATGGAAGATCCTTAATCATCACGGACAGGGCGTCTTCGGGAATCGGGTTTGAATCAGTATTGTCCTTGCCATAGAGCAAATAGTCACTCGAAACCTCAAGACAAGTCGAAAGATCGTTGAGTGTGTATAAGCTCATCGTTTTCACGCCACGTTCTAGCTCATAGATATAATGAGAAGAAACGTCAAGGCATTCTGCCAGCTTCTCCTGCGTCAGGTGCTTTTGCTTTCTGCATGCTTTAATGCGCATTCCAATTTGTTCAAAGTCCATAAATCCTACCTCCTAGTATAAGAATATATCTAATAGATAGGAAACATAACTTGCTGACAGCAACAAAAACAGCCATAATCAGACAAAACTCTATCTGACAGTGGTAAAAAATGGAAAAAAGTGTCGAAAAAAAGGGCACCTCCATTTGAGATGCCCTGTAAGTAACAATTTAATTATTAGAACTCAGGTCCGATCAGACCATAAGTACCATTCTTTCTCTTGTAAACGACATTTACGCGATCCTCATCGCAGTTGTAGAATACAAAGAAGTTATGTCCCAAAAGCTCCATCTGAAGGCAAGCCTCCTCAGGATTCATTGGCTTTAATGGGAAACGCTTAACACGTGCAATATTGATGCCCTCATTCTCTTCGGAGAACTCATCCTCTTCCTCAATAAAGGCACTTGAGAAGTCTCCGCCATCCTGCTCTCTGGCAATCAGTTTCGTTTTATAACGTCTCAGCTGACGCTCAATGATTTCTTCTACTAAATCGATCGAAACATACATATCCGAACTTTCCTGTTCTGCACGAACCAGGCTTCCTTTAACTGGGATCGTAACCTCGATTTTCTGACGATCCTTCTGAACGCTTAACGTAACATAAACTGTTGCATCTGGTGTGAAATAGCGCTCAAGTTTTCCGATCTTTTCATAAATTGCTGATTTCAGGCCCTCAGTGACCTCGATATTTCTTCCTGTAATGATATACTTCATACAATCAGCTCCTTCCGATAGAATCATAGAAATAAATAAAATGTGTCTTTATTTATTTACCAAGAGTATAGCACGAAACAATGATTTTGTAAATATAATTTTGATGTAATTTAGAGAATTTTTATACATCTTTTTTACATTTTCCGGAAAAACCCTAAACTGAAGTAGGAATAAAAATGTCTTGAATTTTTATAGGAAAAATGATAGAATTAGTCTGTTGTACTATCGGTATGTATTTAGGAGGCAGATATGGGATTCATAAATAAGATATTTGGTACTCATAGCCAGCATGAGCTTAAGCGTATTAAGCCAATCGTGGATAAGATCCTCGGCATGCGTGAGCAGTGGGTCGCACTGTCAGATGAAGAACTTCAGCATAAGACAGTAGAATTTAAAGAGCGCCTTGCAAAGGGCGAGACACTGGATGATATCCTTCCGGAAGCCTTCGCTACAGTTCGTGAGGCCTCCAGAAGAGTGTTGGGCGAGGAGCATTATCCGGTTCAGCTGACGGGCGGTATCGTACTGCATCAGGGACGTATCGCAGAGATGAGGACTGGTGAAGGAAAGACCAACGTGGCAGCACTTCCTTCTTATTTAAACGCACTGGCAGGCGAGGGTGTTCATGTCGTTACTGTTAACGACTATCTGGCACAGCGTGATGCTGAGAACGAAGGAAAGGTTCACAGATTCCTGGGTCTTACGGTTGGCTGTGTATTAAACAGCATGAACAATGATGAGCGAAGAGCAGCATATAATTGTGATATCACATATGTAACAAATAATGAGTTAGGTTTCGACTATCTTCGTGATAACATGGTCGTATATAAGGAGCAGCTCGTAATGAGAGGTCTTCACTTTGCGATCATCGATGAGGTCGATTCCATTTTGATCGATGAGGCTAGAACACCTCTTATTATTTCAGGTCAGAGTGGAAAATCTACAAAGCTGTATGAGGTTTGCGATATCCTGGCAAAGCGTCTTGAAAAGGGTGAGGCAAGTGCAGAGTTTTCCAAGATGAATGCTCTTATGGGTGAGGAGATCACTGAGACTGGTGACTTTGTTGTCAGCGAGAAGGATAAGACAATCAACTTAACCGAGCGGGGTGTTCAAAAGGTAGAGCAGTTCTTCCATATTGATAACCTTGCAGATGCGGAGAACCTTGAAATTCAGCATAATATGATCATGGCACTCAAAGCAAACTATATGATGTTCCGTGATCAGGATTACGTTGTAAAGGACGATGAGATTCTTATTGTCGATGAGTTTACAGGACGTATTATGCCAGGCAGACGCTACTCCGATGGTCTGCATCAGGCAATTGAGGCAAAGGAGCATGTAAAGGTAAAGAGAGAGAGCAAAACACTTGCAACTATCACCTTCCAGAACTTCTTTAATAAATTTGATAAAAAGTGCGGTATGACTGGTACAGCGCTTACGGAGGAGCGAGAGTTTCGTAATATCTACGGCATGGACGTAGTTGAGATTCCGACAAACATGCCGATTGCACGTTTTGATCATCAGGATGCTGTTTATAAGACAAAGAAAGAAAAATATAAGGCAGTATGCGACGAGGTTGAGGAGACCTACAAGAAAGGACAGCCGGTACTTGTTGGTACAGTAAATATTGATACTTCTGAACTTTTAAGCGGCATGTTAAAAAGACGCGGTATTCCGCATAACGTATTGAATGCAAAGTATCATGAGCTAGAGGCTCAGATCGTTGCAGGCGCAGGTGTGCATGGTTCTGTTACAATTGCAACTAATATGGCAGGACGTGGTACAGATATCAAGCTTGATGAGGAATCAAGAAAGCTTGGCGGATTAAAGATCATTGGTACAGAGCGTCATGAGTCAAGACGTATTGATAACCAGTTAAGAGGTCGTTCCGGTCGTCAGGGTGATCCTGGTGAATCAAGATTTTATATTTCCCTTGAGGATGATCTGATGCGTCTGTTCGGTTCAGAAAAGATCATGAGCATGTTCAATGCGCTTGGTGTTCAGGACGGCGAGCAGATTGAGCACAAGATGTTAACATCTGCAATTGAGAAGGCACAAAAGAAGATTGAGGGCAACAACTATGGTATTCGTGAGAATGTCTTAAAGTATGATGAGGTCATGAATGAGCAGCGTGAAATCATCTACAAGGAGCGCCGTCAGGTTCTTGATGGAGAGAGCATGAAGGATGTTATCTTAAAGATGATTAGAGATATCGTCAGCCAGGTTGTAGACCGCACAATCTCAGATGAGCAGGCACCGGAGGATTGGGATTTCACTCAGTTAAATATCGAGCTTCGTTCCATCATTCCGCTTACCGAATATATGCCGTCAGCAGATGAAACAAAGAACATGAAGAAGGCAGCATTAAAAGAGACTCTTACAGAGATGGCACTGCAGGCTTATGCAGACAAGGAAAGCGAGTTCCCAGATCCAGAGAGCATGAGAGAGGCAGAGCGAGTTGTTCTGTTAAAGACCATCGACCGCAAGTGGATGGATCACATCGATGATATGGATCAGCTACGTCAGGGTATCGGTCTTCAGGCATATGCACAGCGCGATCCGCTCAATGAGTATAAGATGGCAGGCTATGACATGTTCAACGAGATGATGGCAAGCATCCGTGAGGATACTGTCAAGATGATGTTCCGCGTAAAGGTTGAAAAGCCAGAGGAGCGTGAGCAGGTAGCAAAGGTGACAGGAACAAACAAGGATGACAGCGGCGTGAAGGCACCGGTTCGCAGAAATGCACCGAAGATTCAGCCAAATGATCCGTGTCCATGCGGTTCTGGCAAGAAATATAAGCAGTGCTGCGGAAGATTTGCTGAGTAAATGACGCAAAGATATATTGAACTTGAAATATTGAATTTGAATTAAAGAAAGTAGAGGAAGAAAAGTGGTAGAGTTAGATCAGTTTAAGTACACACTGTCTACTTATGTCCCGATGTTAAAGGAGCTTGGTGCTTCTTTGAATCTGGATGCCAAAAAAGAGAGAATTGCAGAGCTTTCACGTTATATGGAAGCTCCTGATTTCTGGGATGACCCAGAGCGTTCTCAGAAGATGACAAAAGAGTTAAAGAGTCTGGAAGATACCGTAAAGAGCTACACAACATTGTCTACTCAGTATGACGATATTAGTGAGCTTATTGAGATGGGTTACGAGGAGAATGATCCAGAGGTTATTCCTGTCATTCAGGAGTCTCTTGATGAGTTCACGACAAACCTTGAAGCACTCAGACTTAGCACACTGTTAAATGGTGAGTATGATAAAAATAATGCCATCATTCGTTTGAATGCAGGTGCCGGCGGTACTGAGGCATGCGACTGGTCTAGTATGCTGTATCGTATGTATACACGTTACGCTGACAGAAATGGCTTCTCAGTAGAAGTTCTTGATATGCTTGATGGTGATGAGGCTGGAATTAAGTCAGTCACCTTCCAGGTAAATGGTGAGAATGCCTACGGCTATTTAAAGTCTGAGAAGGGTGTTCACAGACTGGTTCGTATTTCCCCATTTAACGCAGCAGGAAAGCGTCAGACTTCTTTTGTTTCCTGTGATGTTATGCCAGAGATCGAGGAAGATCTTGATGTTGAAATCAACGATGATGATCTTCGTATCGATACCTACCGTTCTAGTGGTGCCGGCGGACAGCATATCAATAAGACCTCATCTGCAATTCGTATTACGCATCTTCCGACTGGTATCGTTGTTACCTGTCAGAATGAGCGTTCCCAGTTCCAGAACAAGGACAAGGCAATGCAGATGTTAAAGGCAAAGCTGTATATGTTAAAGCAGCAGGAAAATGAAGAAAAGATTTCCGGCATCCGTGGTGAGGTAAAAGACATCGCGTGGGGAAATCAGATTCGCTCTTACGTACTTCAGCCATACACTATGGTAAAGGATCATCGTACTGGTGCCAGCAGCGGAAATGCAGGCGCTGTGCTTGATGGAGACATCGATCTGTTTATCAGCGCGTATTTAAGATGGCTGTCTACAGGAGAGAAGGTATCTGAGGACACAGGAGAGTAAAAAGACCCTCAAAGCTCAAAAATCACATAACTGGAAAGGTTGGACATAAGTATGATTAAGGTGGCAGTGTTAGGATATGGAAATATCGGTTCAGGAGTTGTGCAGGTATTGCTGAAGAATAAGGAAACAATCGCAAAGAAGGCAGGAGATGAGATCGTGCCGGCATGCGTACTTGATCTTCGTGATTTCCCAGGCGACGTGATGGAAGATAAGGTAGTAAAGGATATTAATCTGATTACACAGAACCCAGAAATTTCAATCGTTGTTGAGACTATGGGTGGAACAAAGCCGGCATATGCCTTCGTAAAGGCTTGTCTTGAGGCTGGAAAGCATGTTGCAACTTCCAATAAGGAGCTTGTTGCAGCGTATGGTCCAGAGCTTCTTGAGATTGCAAAGGCACATCATGTAAGCTTCTTATTTGAGGCAAGTGTAGGCGGCGGTATTCCGATTATTCGTCCTCTTGTTTCAAGCATTACTTCCGATGCAGTAACCGAGATTACCGGTATTCTAAACGGCACCACAAACTATATGTTAACCAAGATGAGTGAAGATGGTCTTGATTATGATGCAGTCCTTGAGGATGCACAGGAGAGAGGCTATGCAGAGAGAAACCCAGCGGCAGATGTTGAGGGTCATGATGCACGCAGAAAGATTGCAATTTTGTCCTCACTTGCATTTGGCAAATATGTAGATTATGAGGATGTTTATACTGAGGGTATTACAAAGATCACATCAGCTGATTTTGCATACGCAAAGGTTCTTGGCAGCCGTATTAAACTGTTTGGAACAAGCAAAAAGAAAGAGGATGGAAGTATAAGTGCAATGGTATGCCCAGTTATGATCACAAACGAGCATCCGCTTTTTGCAGTTAATGACGTAATGAACGCAATTCTTGTTCGCGGTGAGAGCATGGGTGATTTGATGTTTTATGGTGCAGGAGCAGGAAAGCTTCCAACAGCTTCCGCTGTAGTGGCAGATGTTGTAAATGCAGCAAGAAATCCAAAGATCACTGAGATTGCACCATATGAGCCAGGAAAGATGACTGTTTCAGATCATTTAAAATCAACACACAGCTACTTTGTGCGTGTAAAGGGATCAGATGCAAACGCTGTAGCAGAAAGCTTTAAGGCAAAGCAGATCGTAGATGCTGGTATTGCAGATGAGTTTGGACTTATTACAGCGGAGTGGACTGAAAATGAGTTTGATGCGCTGTGCGAAAACTATCCAGTTGTAAGTGTAATTCGTTTGGCAAAGTAAGAATGATTATGGATCATAAAAATAAAGATCATGCAGAGAGGACAGAAGATGTCCTCTTTTGCATTATTGTGGCTGGTATAATTATTTTTGTTGGCGGCCTTGGCATTTTGCATGTGCTTGATCTTGAATGGATCGCACAGGGAGCACCATGCTTTATTTATAGCCTCACTGGCTGGTATTGCCCAGGCTGCGGCGGCACACGAGCAGTAAAGGCGCTTCTTTGTGGCAGGCTGTTTGACAGCATTTATTATCATCCGGCAGTACCATATCTTGCCGTATGGACAATTATATTTTTGTGCTGGCAAAGTCTTCACTATCTGTCAAAAGGACGTATTAGAGGCTTCAAATATCGAAGCTGGCATTTATGGGCAACGGTATTATTGTTTTTTCTTAATTTTATCATAAAAAATGCGGCACAGCTAATGGGGTAAACCATAGGCTGTGCCGTATTTTTAAATTTTAGATTGTATCCCCATTGCCTGTTGGCATCGGAACTGTGTTTGGTACTTCTACTGCGCCAGACTCAGAAGGAAGCAGTGAATTTGCCTTATTATTTAAAAGATCCTGCATCTGCTTGAGCATATCGCGGTAAGTAGGATCCTCTAACAGCTGTGGATAAAGAACAAGATAGAAGAAGAGGATAAACGCAACAATCACAATAGAGATGCTGCTGATAATAATTCCAGTAATTGCAATAGGGTGAAAGAGATGATCCTCATTTGCAAAAAAGCGAGAACAGATTAAAACAGCAAGAGACATGATAGAAACACCAAGCGTCAAATAAATATTAGCACAGCAACAGCAGATCAAAGCAGCAATACTCATTGCGAAGCCAATCTTCTCAAGATTAGTAGCACGTCTGTGATGTGGTTTGTAGGAACGGCCTCTATCATCCTCAGGACCCATCTGCGGATCAGTATAGCGCGCATAAGAATCACCATACTCCTCCTTTTGCTCCTCATGAACCTTATCCTTTACATATTCCTCATACGGATCATAGGTGTCGTTATCGCTTTCATTATTGATGCCATCATCATCTGGATTGTGATATTTTTTATTTTCGTCCATAAATAAAATCCTTTCGTAAAGCTGACGGGTTGTCAAAAACCCTGTGCAATGATATTATAAACAATAGTACTATCATACCACACAAAAATAAAAGTCACAACCAATATTTGCACCATCAGTATATATGGTGCAGAAAGAGTTATAGTTCACGGATAAACTAATATTTACAGCAAAGCCCGAAGGTGAATGGATTTCACGAGGCGGACACTTGGAGCAGGTCTTTCAAAGTAATGTATAATAAGAAGG
>ENA-OROM01003314-OROM01003314.1-human-gut-metagenome-genome-assembly--contig:-NODE-3314-length-10541-cov-7.371829_pt1 | contig 10541 bp, 9 predicted proteins | sample MGYA00242129_ERZ509050 | MGnify/ENA primary metagenome ERZ509050 (study PRJEB26280, sample SAMEA2338701) | human gut metagenome | biome: human gut; feature: human-associated habitat; material: faeces...
CCGCCGGCAAGTTCGTCCCCGAGGATGCAGCCGCCGTCGCCGCTGCGCGCCGCTCGCTCGCCGAGGCGCAGACCCGGCAGTATCTCGCGGCCATGCGCGCGCTTGGCTGCGGAAAGCAGGAAATTCACAATCTATTCGATCAAATGGAGGAACAGGAACATGCCGATCTTTGAATGCCGCGCGCTGGAAAAGCGCTATGGCGCGGCCATGGCGCTCGACCATATCGATCTCGCGCTCGAACCCGGCCGTATCGTTGGCCTGCTTGGGCCAAACGGCAGCGGAAAATCCACCCTGATCAAGCTTGCCATGGGGCTGCTGCAGCCCACCAGCGGAGAAGTGCTGATCGGCGGCCAAGCACCGTCACCGCAGACCAACGCCGTCGTGTCCTATCTGCCGGACCGCATCACGCTCAGCCCCTGGATGAAGACGCGCCAGCTGCTTGATTTCTATGGCGACTTCTTTGCCGATTTTGACCGCGCAGCCGCCGAACGGATGCTCTCGCAGCTCGGTCTGGATCTCAACCAGTCCGTCCGTCAGATGTCCAAGGGCATGAAGGAAAAGGTCCAGCTCGTGCTCACCATGAGCCGCAGAGCGAAGCTCTATCTGCTCGACGAGCCGATCGGCGGCGTCGATCCCGCCACGCGCGATTATATCCTGCATACCATTATTTCAAACTATAACCCCGAGGCTGCCGTCATCATCAGCACACACCTGATCGCCGATGTCGAGCCGGTGCTTGATGATGTCATTTTCCTCGATCATGGACACGTCGCGCTGCACGAGAGCTGCGAGGAGATCCGCGAGACGCGCGGCCAGTCGGTCGACGCCCTGTTCCGGGAGGTATTCAAATGCTGGGAAAACTGATCAAACACGAGTTCCGCGCCACAGGCCGTCTGATGGCGCCGCTGTTCGGCGCGCTCTTGCTGCTGGCTGTCTTTTCCCGCGTCGCAAATCAGATCCTGCAGCAGGTGCCGAATCCCACGCGCGTCCTCTATATTGTCAGCGTCCTGCTCGCCATTGTCTATGTGCTGGCGGGTCTTGGCGTGATGGTCTTCTCCACCGTTCTGATGATCAAGCGCTTCCACCAGAACTTCCTTACCGACGAGGGCTATCTCATGTTCACGCTTCCCGTCAGTGTCCACAGCCTGCTCTGGTCGAAGCTGATCACCGCCGCGCTCTTTTTCCTGTTCACGTTTGCGGCGGAGCTGCTTGCCCTCGCCATCGTGATCTGGCAGGGCGGCGTGTCGGCAGGCGTTTATAACAACTTTATATCCGGACTGCGCGAGCTGGGCAGCTATTACACCGGTAACGGCATCGCCATTGCGCTGGAGACCTTTGCGATGCTGTTCGTCAGCCTGCTTGTCACCTGCCTGCTGTTCTACGCGCCCATGTCCATCGGCTACAGCTTTGCCAACCATAAGGGGCTTCTTTCCGTCGTGTTCTATTTTGTCATTCAGGCCGTGCAGCAGATCTTCGGCGTCTGCACGCTTGCAGGCCTTGCAGATGACAGCTCCCTCCTGAACCACCTGCTGCAAAATGTCTTTTCAGGCGGCCGTATGGTCGTCGTCAGTGAGGCTCCGCACGCCGTCGCCCAGTTTTTCCACGGTGCCATGCTCCTGTCCCTGCTCGCAGATCTTGTCCTCGGCGCGATCCTCTATTTTCTCACCTACTTCATGCTCCGCAAACGCCGGAACCTCCAGTAGGCGGCACAGCCGGCCTGCGGCCATCTGGCTGCAGGCCGTTTTTTGCGTTCCGGAAGAAAAATTGAAAATTATCCTTGCATTCTGGCGCATCCTGTGGTACTATAGCTAGGCGTTTGAACCAAGGGAAGGGCAGTCTGCCTTTTTACAGAAATCTGATGAGAGAGGTGAAACTCATGAAGGAAGGTATCCATCCCAAGTACGAACAGACTACTATCAGATGCGCGTGTGGTGCAGTTATTGAGACTGGTTCTACCAAAAAGGACATCAAGGTTGAAATTTGCTCCAAGTGTCACCCGTTCTACACCGGCAAGCAGAAGCTTGTTGACACCGGTGGACGTGTCGACCGTTTCAACAAGAAATACGGCCTGAAGTAAGAAGACAGTCCGCACCGCGTATCGGTGCGGGCTTTTTTCATGCTTGTCGCAATTTGTAAGAAACTGACGGAAATGGATTTATGGAAGAACTGAACCGAAAAACCATCGACCGGGCCGTGCTCGTGGGCCTCAACGCGGACTGCTTCACAAAGGAAGAGACTGCGACCGAGACGACGCTGGACGAGCTGGAGGCCCTTCTCAATACCGCAGGCGGCGAATGCGCCGGAAAGGTCCTGCAGAACAAGCACACCCCCGACCCCCGCTCGTTCATCGGCGAGGGCAAGGCCGAGGAGGTCCGCCAGCTCGTGCTGGAAACGGGCGCGAACATGGTCATTTTCGACAATGACCTGACCCCCTCGCAGACGCGGACGCTGGAAGATATTTTAAAAACGACCGTGCTCGACCGCAGTGCGCTCATTCTTGATATCTTCGCCCAGCGCGCCAAAACGCGTGAAGGCAAGCTTCAGGTCGAGCTGGCACAGTATCAGTATTATCTGCCAAGGCTCACGGTCTGGAACGAGGAAATGGGCCGTCTCGGCGGCGGCATCGGCACGAGAGGCCCCGGCGAAACGCAGCTGGAAACCGACAAGCGCTATATCCGTTCACGCATCCAGAAGCTGCGCGAAAATCTCGAACTCGTGCGCAAGACCCGCGCCGAGCAGCGTCGCAGGCGGCAGAAGAACGAGCTGCCCGTCGTGGCGCTCGTCGGCTATACGAACGCAGGCAAGTCGACGCTTCTGAACGCACTCACGGGCGCGGACATCCCGGCAAACAACCGACTGTTCGACACGCTTGACACCACGACACGGCAGCTGACTGTCTCCGATACCTGTCAGGCGCTGCTGTCGGACACGGTCGGCTTTATCGCGAAGCTGCCGCACCATCTGGTCGAAGCGTTCCGCGCTACGCTTGAGGAGCTGGAATATGCGGATCTGCTCGTCCACGTCATCGACAGCGCCGACCCGGAGCGCGAGGATCATATCGCGGTCGTGAACCGCCTGATTGCAGAACTTGCAAAGCCCGGCACGCCCGTTCTGGAATGCTATAACAAGTGTGATCTTGTCCCGGACGACGAAATTCCGCGCGGGAGCGACAAGGTCGCGATCTCGGCGGCGAGCGGCTATGGGCTGGACGCGCTCAGGGAGGCCATCGAGACGCAGCTCGGACGCGGAAAGCACCGCGTAAAGCTGCTCCTTCCGTATCAGCAGGGCGGCATGGTCGCCGCGCTCCACGATACGGCGCAGGTGCTCTCCAGCGAGTATACAGACAACGGAATTCAACTCGACGCGGTTCTGGACGAAACCTTATTCGGCAAACTGCGTCAGTATGTAATAGAGGAAGGATAATGGAACAATTCCTGGTCCCCGCCGGAGAAGGCGCATCGGAATATATGGAAAAGAAGTCGCGCTTTCTGGGCCTGATCACCCCCGTCACGACGGAGGCCGAAGCCAGAGCGCGGCTGGAGGCCGTCAAAAAGCAGGAATACGACGCGCGGCACAACTGCTGGGCCTACATCCTGCATTCCGGCCAGAAGCGCTACAGCGATGACGGCGAGCCGCAGGGCACGGCCGGCCAGCCGATTCTGAACGTGCTCGAACGCGAGGGCGTACAGGACGTGCTGTGCGTCGTGACGCGGTATTTCGGCGGGATTCTTCTGGGTGCGGGCGGCCTTTGCCGCGCGTACACGAAGGCCGCGAAGGACGCGCTGGACGACGCGGGCATCTCCGAACTGCGCCCGTGGAGCGTGCTGCATCTTGCCTGCCCCTATGCGCTTTTTGAGCGTGTAAAGCTGGAGTTGGAAAAGCACAGCGGGCTTCTCCGGGACACGGACTATAGCGCAGAGATTGCCATGACCGTCCTTCTGCCAGAGCCGGAAGAAGCTGCATTTGCCGCTGCTCTGCGGGAACTTTCTGCCGGAAGCCTCTGCCCGGAACGGACAGGGACGGAACTGCACGGCGTTAAAATCCGATAAGTTTTTAAAGAAAATTCACGCAAATTCCACAGGGAATTCAAAAATAACAGGTATTCTGACAAGGTAAGGTGGGGTTTTATGAACGTGCGCGAACGGATGGAGCAGGAGGAATACGAGTTTTTGTCCCCGCAGGCGCAGAAGGCCGCCGAAACAAAAGGCCGGCCGGAGCCGGAGGACGACAACGACGTGCGCACCTGCTACCAGCGCGACGCCGACCGCATTCTCCACAGCAAATCCTTCCGCCGTCTGATGCACAAGACGCAGGTGTTTTTATCGCCGGAGGGCGACCATTACCGCACCCGCATGACCCACACGCTGGAGGTCGCGCGCATCGCGCGGACAATCTGCCGCGGACTGCGGCTCAATCAAGATCTGGCGGAGGCCGCGGCCTACGGCCACGATCTGGGCCACACGCCGTTCGGCCACGCGGGAGAAAAGGCGCTGTCCAGTATGCTGGACAAGCCCTTCCGCCACAACGAGCAGTCGCTGCGCGTGGTGGACAAGCTCGAACGCGACGGCGCGGGGCTGAACCTGACCTATGAGGTGCGCATGGGCATTCTCGGCCACACGGGAGACTTTATCCCCGAGACGCTCGAGGGCCAGATCGTGCGCACGTCCGACCGCATTGCGTACATTAACCATGATATCGACGACGCCATGCGCGCCGGGATCCTGACCGAGGCCGATATCCCGGCGCAGATCGCGGAAATTCTCGGCCACTCGCATTCACAGCGGATCAACACGCTGGTCGAGAACATGATCGAAAACACGCTGTTGACCGGCGTGCTCGGCATGCAGCCGGACGTGGCACAGGCCATGGATCAGCTGCGCACGTTCATGTTTGCCCGCGTCTATACGAATCCCGTCGCCAAGGGTGAGGAATCGAAGGCGAAGGATATGCTGTGCAGGCTGTTTGAGTATTACATGAAAAACCCCGAAAGGCTGCCGCCGGATTTTCTCCCGCAGCTGGACTTTGACGGCATGGAGCGCATCGTCTGCGACTACATTGCCGGCATGACCGACCGCTACGCGGTCTATAAGTATTCGGAGCTGTTTATCCCCGCGACGTGGCAGGTGCGCTGAGTCGCTGCTGCGCGCGATTTTTGCAGGGGCAGATGCCCACACATTCTGAAAGGAGGTCGATCCCGTGGCGTTTCCGCAGCCGTTTCTGGACGCGCTCACCGAGCGCAATCCCATCGACGAGGTCGTGGGGCAGTATGTCAGCCTGACGCGCCGTGGCTCGAACCTCTTTGGGCTCTGCCCGTTCCACTCGGAAAAGACCGCGTCGTTCTCCGTCTCGCCGGACAAGGGGATTTATTACTGCTTCGGCTGCCACGCGGGCGGCGGCGTGATCAACTTTATCATGCAGATCGAGGGGCTGGACTATCCCGACGCGGTACGGTTCCTGGCAAAGCGTGCGGGGCTGGAGGTCCCGGAGGACGAGAATTATCGCTCGCAGTACCAGAAGCAGGAGCGCCTCTGGGCGCTGTGCAAGGACGCGGCGCGGTTCTTCCGCCAGCAGCTGTTCTCCCCCGCCGGAACCGAGGCGCAGGCGTACATACAAAAGCGCGCGCTCAGCATGGAGACGGTCAAGCGCTTCGGGCTTGGCTTCAGCCCGAACGCGTGGGCGGAGCTTACGGACGCGATGAAGGAAAAGGGCTATAAGCTCGACGAGCTGGTCGACGCGGGCCTTTCCCTGCGGGGCAAAAACGGCGGCGTGTACGACCGGTTCCGCAACCGGCTCATGTTCCCCATCATCGACATCCGGAACAATATCATCGGCTTCGGGGGCCGCGTGATGGACGATTCCACGCCGAAATACCTGAACTCGCCCGAGACGATCATTTTCAATAAACGCAAGAATCTGTTCGCACTCAATATTGCCCGCAAGAGCAAGCAGGGCCGCATCATTCTGACCGAGGGCTATATGGACGCCATCGCGCTGCACCAGTACGGGTTCGACTGCGCCGTCGCCTCGCTCGGCACATCTCTGACAGAGGAGCATGCGAATATCCTCGCAAAATACACCAATCAGGTCATTCTGACCTACGACGGCGACGAGGCCGGGCAGAACGCCACGCGCCGCGCCATCCCCATGCTCGAAAAGACCGGCATTCAGGTGCGCGTCCTGCGGATGCAGGGCGCGAAGGACCCGGATGAGTTTTTGAAAAAATACGGCGCGCAGCGCTTTGAGGTGCTGCTGGACGCCTGCCAGAATCAGGCGGAGTACCGGCTGGACAGCCTCAAGCGCAAATACGACCTGACGCTCGACGATCAGCGCGTGGAATTTTTGAATCAGGCCGCCGCGCTCATCGCCACATTCCCGAACGCGGTACAGCGCGAGGTCTACGGACGGCGCGCGGCAGAGGCCGCCGGCATCACGCCGGAGGCCATGCAGCTGGAAATCAAAAAGGCCTACCGCAAGGCCCGCGCCATCGAGCAGAAAAAGCAGGAGGCGCAGGAGCTGGACATCGCGCGCCAGCGTGCGCCGAAGACCCGCGCCATCCGCTATGACAATCTCCGTTCCGCGACCGCCGAGGAGGGCCTGATCTGCACGCTCCTGCGTGAGCCGGAGCTGATCGCGAACGTGAAGCTCCCGGCGGAGGCGTTTTCGGTCGACCTGTTCGGCCGGGTGCTGGCCGACCTGCGCCAGCGCGTACAGTCCGGGCGGCCCGTTTCGCTTGCCGCGTTGGGGCCGGATCTCACGCCGGAGGAAATGGCGCACCTGTCCTATGTGATGAGCCGGGACATCGCTCCCGTTTCTGATGAAGCGTTCGCGGATTATCTGCGCGTGATCCAGGAAGAATATGAGGGTCGGAGCCTGACGCGCTCGGAGGAAAATCTGCGGCTGCTGGCCGAACAGATGAAATCAACAAAACAGTATGGAGGGTAAGCAATGGGAAAAGAATTGGAACTTCTGCAGAAGATGGATCTCACGGCAGAAAACCGCCAAAAGCTCGAAGCGCTGATTACCGAGGCGAAAAAGACCGGAAAGGTTTCCTCCAAGCATCTGGTTGAAACGCTCGACGACGTGGACGCCACGCAGGACCAGACCGAGCGCTTCTATGACATTCTTGAGCAGGCCGGCATCGAGATCGACGTCTCCGACGTGCTGGACCTCATCGGCACAGCTGATATGGACAACCCCACGCTCAGTGAAATGCAGGCCATCGAGGACGAGGGCCTGCCCGCGGATCTGGACGAGCCGGAGGCGCTGCCCGAGGACGTGGAAAACGCCAAGCTGGACGACCCTGTGCGGATGTACCTCAAGGAGATCGGCCGCATCAAGCTCCTGACGCCTGAGGAGGAGCAGGAGATCGCGAAAAAAATGGCCGAGGGCGACGAGGACGCACGCAAGCGTATGTCTGAGGCCAATCTGCGTCTCGTCGTGTCGATCGCAAAGCGCTACGTGGGCCGGGGGATGCAGCTGCTCGATCTCATCCAGGAGGGCAATCTGGGCCTGATGAAGGCCGTTGAAAAATTTGACTATACGAAGGGCTATAAATTCTCCACCTATGCGACCTGGTGGATCCGGCAGTCCATCACCCGCGCCATCGCCGACCAGGCGCGCACGATCCGCATTCCGGTGCACATGGTTGAGACGATCAACCGTGTGCTGCGCACGTCGCACTCCATGGTGCAGAAGCTGGGCCGTGAGCCGACGACGAAGGAGATCGCGGACGAGCTGCATATTGAGGAGAGCAAGGTCGAAGAAGTCCTGAAAATTGCGCAGGAGCCGGTTTCCCTCGAAACGCCGATCGGTGAGGAGGAGGACAGCCATCTGGGCGACTTCATTCAGGACGACGAGGCCTCGCAGCCGTCGGAGGAAGCGTCCTACACGCTGCTGCGTGAGCAGCTTGAGGAGGTTCTGTCCACGCTGACCCCGCGCGAGGAGCAGGTGCTGCGGATGCGCTTCGGTCTGACCGACGGCAAGCCGCACACGCTCGAGGAGGTCGGCAAGGAGTTCGACGTCACGCGCGAACGCATCCGCCAGATCGAGTCCAAGGCCCTGCGCAAGCTGCGCCATCCGTCCAGAAGCAAGAAGCTGCGCGACTTTTTGAACTAAGAAGGCAGGACCTTCCATGAAAGAATTTCGAAAACACAGAATATTTACACTTTTATGCTTGACAACCGAAAAAATATTCGTATCATAGTCTTATGCAATTTGAAACCGTAACAACGGAGGAATTCAAGATGTTTGAGAAGATTCAGGCGTATCTTGCCTCGCAGCTCGATATTCCGGCAGACGAGATCACCCGCGACACCACGTTCGAAAGCCTCGGCGTCGATTCGCTGGATACCGTCGAGATGGTCATGGATCTGGAAGAGCAGCTCGGCGTCGATCTGGAGCTGGAGGAAAAGATCGCGACCGTCGGCGAGCTGGTCGATTTTGTCGAGAGCAAGCTTGACTGAACGCAAAACGGCGAGACGTATGGCAAGGCTGCACTACTTGGGGAGATAGCGGTGCCCTGTTACCCGCAATCCGCTACAGCGGGGAGGAATTCCCGACCGAGGGTGTATGCTGTGTCGTCTGACCCGGATAAGCGGTGTTGAAGATCTGGTCTTGCGCAATAGGGCTCTGTGAACCGTGTCAGGTGGGGAACCAAGCAGCACTAAGCAGTCTACCCTGTGTGCCGCAAGGTTGCCGTTTCGGAGCTGGCTGTCCGGGTAACGGGTGTAGCATCCATTCGGAGAAGGGTGTGCAGTCCTGTCATGCGTCTTACCGTAAAAAACTCCGGGCCTGAAAGGCCCGGAGTTTTTCATGCCCTGCCGCAGAGAGCTGCGGCAGGGCGTTTGTATTTTATTTCGCGCTGATGACCAGCTCGCCGTTCTGCTCGTCGCAGACAAGCGTCTGACCGGGGAGCACGTCGCCGCGCAGGATGCGCTGCGCAAGAAGCGTCTCGACCGTGTGCTGCAGGTAGCGGCGCAGCGGTCTTGCGCCGAACTGCGGGTCATAGGCCGCGTCAATGACGAACGACTTTGCCGCCGGAGTCAACTCGCATTTAAGCTGCTTGTCGGCAAGGCGCTTGTTGAGCGCCGCGATCTGCAAGTCGATAATGCCGGTGATATTCTCCTTCGACAGCGGCTTATAGAACACAATCTCGTCCAGCCGGTTGAGGAACTCCGGGCGGAAATTGCGGCGCAGAAGCGTCTGCACCTCGTTTTTCGCATCCTCAGAGATCTCGCCCTCCGGTGTGATGCCGTCCAGAATAGCCTGCGAACCGAGATTCGAGGTCAGAATGATGATGGTGTTCTTGAAGTCCACGGTTCTGCCTTGCGAGTCGGTGATGCGGCCGTCGTCGAGGACCTGCAGCAGGATATTGAACACATCCGGGTGCGCTTTTTCGATCTCGTCAAACAGAATGACGGAATACGGTCTGCGGCGCACGGCTTCGGTCAGCTGGCCGCCCTCCTCGTAGCCCACATATCCGGGAGGCGCGCCGATCAGACGCGACACGGAGAACTTCTCCATATACTCCGACATATCGATGCGCACCAGATTCTTTTCATCGTCAAACAGCGCCTCTGCCAGCGTTTTGGCAAGCTCTGTCTTGCCGACGCCGGTAGGGCCAAGGAACAGGAACGAGCCGAGCGGCCGGTTCGGGTCCTGAATGCCTGCTCTGCTTCTCTGGATGGCCTCGGAGACGACGCGCACGGCCTCATCCTGGCCGACAACACGCTTGTGCAGCGTATCTTCGAGATGCAGCAGCTTGTCGCGTTCGCCCTCCATCAGTCTTGCGGTCGGGATACCCGTCCAGCGCTCGATGATCTTGGCAATTTCCTCCTCCGTGACCTTGTTGCGGAGCAAACTCGTCTCCTTGCTGCTTTGCGCCAGTTTTTCCTCCTGCTCCAGCTGCTTTTTCGCTTCGGGCAGATCGCCGTACTTCAGCTTCGCGGCCTTTTCGAGATCGTAACTCTGTTCGGCAGATTCAATATCGCGGTTGATCTGCTCGATGCGTTCGCGCAGCTGCTGCACGCGGCCGATTGCGTTCTTCTCGTTTTCCCATTTGGCTTTCATGGAGTTGAACGTTTCGCGCTGTTCGGCCAGTTCCTTTTGCAGTTCCGTCAGCCGCGCCTTGGAAAGCTCGTCGTCCTCGTTTTTGAGCGCTGCTTCCTCAATCTGCATCTGGATGATCTTGCGGTTGATGACGTCCAGCTCGGTCGGCATAGAGTCCATTTCCGTGCGGATCATGGCGCAGGCCTCGTCAATGAGGTCGATAGCCTTGTCGGGCAGGAAGCGGTCGGTAATATAGCGGTTACTGAGCGTCGCGGCGGCGATGATCGCGTTGTCCGTGATCTTGACGCCGTGGAAGACCTCGTACCGGGACTCCAGACCACGCAGGATGGCGATGGTATCCTCCACCGTCGGCTCCTGCACCAGAACGGTCTGGAACCGGCGCTCAAGCGCGGGGTCCTTTTCGATATACTGGCGGTATTCGTCCAGCGTCGTCGCGCCGATGCAGTGCAGCTCGCCCCGAGCCAGCATGGGCT
>ENA-OROM01003317-OROM01003317.1-human-gut-metagenome-genome-assembly--contig:-NODE-3317-length-10532-cov-3.002768_pt1 | contig 10532 bp, 4 predicted proteins | sample MGYA00242129_ERZ509050 | MGnify/ENA primary metagenome ERZ509050 (study PRJEB26280, sample SAMEA2338701) | human gut metagenome | biome: human gut; feature: human-associated habitat; material: faeces...
CAGCCTGGCGATCTCGCCTTCCAGCTTGGCGCGCTGGAGAAAACGGGTATCGCCGGTTGCGATCGCTTTGATCTCCGAATAGGTCAGCACCTTGGTATCGCTGTCCTCGATCGTGCGATGCGAGTAATCACCGCGCAGCACCTGGGAAATCAGTTTCGCCTTGAGCTCAATCAGCTGCCACATGTAGCTGTCAAACGACCCTTCTGTGACGTAGTTGAACACAAAGACGGTCGTGTGCATATTGCCGGGCCGTTCGATCCGCCCCTGCCGCTGGTCAATATCCTTCGGCGTCCACGGCACGTCCAAGTTATGGAGGGCAATGAGCCGGTTCTGGATATTGACCCCTTGGCCGATGGTGGCCGTCGATCCGATCAGCACACGCAGCCTGCCAGACTGCATTTTAATTCGCATAGAGGTCTGCTGCTTGGCAGTCTTAAAATCGTGGGCGAAGGCAATTTCGTCCTCGGGGATCCCCAGCTTCACCAGCTTCTGTTTCAAAGCGTCATAGACATTGAAACCAGCCTGATTCGGGGTGGAGATGTCGCTGAAGGCCACCTGTGTAGCACGCAGGGACTGGTACTTCTGATAGAATTCCCAAATCCTATCGGCACACTGGTTCACCTTATTGGTCTTGCTTTCAGGCGCCCTGGGACGGACCGTGCGGATGTCCAAAGCAGCTTTCCGTCCATCCACCGTAACAGCCAGCATATTGTCCTTATTTTTCTTGGTGCGGCCCTGACGGATCAGGTTGGCGCGCTCTACCAGCTCCTGCATATAGGCTTTCTGCTCAATGCTGGCAGGGCAGCTGACTGTTTGTATAACCACATCCGGCGTGTTCATCTGGATCTGGTCTTTGGTGACGGTATCCAGGAATTGCAAGACCATCTTCATGAGTTCAGGCACGTTTTTGAAGGAGGAAACCCGCCTTACCTGACGGAACCCTTCTCCATTTTCGTTCAGCCCTTCCGGCGGCAGCTCCCAATCGGTCGTAATATTGCCGTAGAGGGCAAGCCAGTCGTCCAGACCGAAAATGTTCTTTTCGATCAAGAGGTCTTCCTGGAAATACCGCTGGAGGGAATAGAGCTCGGTAATGCTGTTGACGATCGCTGTGCCGGTGGCAAAAGTGAATCCGCCCTTCCCGCCATACAGACTTGCCAGGTATTTGGTTTTATAGTAGAGGTCGGTACACTTGGCCGAAGCGGTATTGGAAACGCCGCGGAGTCCGTTCCCGCCGGTGGGGCAGTAGAGGTTTTTAAACTCGTGCGACTCGTCCACAAAGAGATAGTCGATTCCCAGTTCCTCCAGGTTATAATCCGCAGATTGGTTCGCCAGGAAGTTCTGGGCCTGATCCTCCCGCATCCGGGGTGTAACCAAATCCGCTGTGGTAACGCGGCTGTTTTCAGAGAACCGCACACGGCGCATCAGTTCGGCGTTGTGCCAGATGGTCTTCTGCACAGAATCTGTCGGGGTCGGAACCAGGCTGAACGAGGAAGAACCGAGAATGATGGCGTCATAATCCCCCAATGCCATGCGGGTGAGGAACCGTTTCCGGCGTGCTTTGCGCATGTCGGCCGGATCCGCCAGCAAAATGTTGGCGGAGGGGTAAAGGCGCATCATCTCGCCTCCCCACTGCGGCAAGAGATTGTTCGGGACCAAGTAGAGGGGTTTGTTAATCCTTCCAAGACGCTTGAGTTCCATTCCGGCAGCCAACAGGGTGATGGTTTTTCCGCTGCCCACTGTATGGCCGATCAAGGCGCCGTTTTCCCGGATGATCCGGTATACTGCGTTTTTTTGATGCGGCTTGAGCTCAATGGCAGCGGTCATTCCTGGAAAGGTCAGATGGCTTCCGTCATATTTAGGAACCACCTCATTGTTGTACTGCTGGTTATAGGCCGAAACGATTTCTGTTTCCCGTGTGGGGTCCTGGAAGATCCACTCACGGAATGCGTCCTCGATGAGGCGGCATTTTTCCAAAAGGATGACCGTTTTCTCATGATCCCGGACCTTGTGGATTTTTCCGCTGGCGTCCGTTTCCTCTTTGGTCGCTACTACTTCATACTTGTTCATCAACCGTTGGGTCAGCCAAATCGCGTTATATTCCACCGTGCCGTAAACACTGCAGAATTCCGGGTTGGTAGCGGCAATGTAACAGTAGGTTTTGATCTTGTATCCTCCGTTCGCCTTCTTTTGAATGAGGAAGCTGTTGGGCCCGCGTCCAGTCTTTTTCTCCCCAATCTTTTCAAACAGGAATTGGGAAACGTAATCGGGGGACAGGAAGGGGGAACCCAGGGTGACATCAATATCCTCCGCCGGGATCAGCGGCGGCTGGGCCGCTTCCAGTGCTTTTACATTGGGCTCATAAGCCGGATCAGCGGCAGCAGTGGCTTTTGCTTCCTCCAGCTTTTGAAGGACATTGCCGCTCAGATACTGGTCGCTGGTGAGCCATTCGTCCTCTTCGCTTTTGGCAGCGGGGTTCTTAAAGATCTGGCTGCCAGCCAGCTCCTGCAGCACGTCAGCTTCATCCATTTTGCACAGGCCGGCAATGTAGCGGATGTCTACCCATCCTTTGTGGTCCAGGCAGACAAAGAGGGCTTCCTGCGGAGTATCACAGGAAGTGATGGCTTTCCGCATCTTGATGGTGCGTTTGGTGAAGATGTCGGCCTTGTGGACCACATCTTCCTCATCCGTGTATTCCAGAGAGGTGAGAAGAGAGGCTTCGGCATCCTCACGGAAGAGTCGGAGGTTTACCGGTTTGGTGAGAGGCCCGAATTCTTCTACAAACTGATCGTAGAAAAGATTGAGCTTTTCCTGCTCGGGCTCCAACTCTTCATCGGTACACTCCGCAATCTGCATCTGAATTACTTTCCGGGCCTGGTTGCGAATGGCGATCATACCCTTCACACGCTCCAGAGAACGGCCGGTGAATTTCTGCTTAATCATACGGCTGTCCACACGCTGGTACACCTCGCCGCCGATGAGAACCATCCCGAAGTTTTTGACGCCGGGAACAGCCGGAAGGCTTTGCCCATCTTCCGTTTCCTCATCCGTTTCTACCTCCTGATAGATCCCATCACATCCCCAGCCTTTTACGGCGGCATGGAACATCTTGACCTGGTTGCTTTCATCAACCGGTTCGACCGATTGAGGCGTTTTCATTTCAGGGACAAATTCGCCGATCATGCACTCGGGGTGTTCTTCATAATATGCAATGTGGCCGCGGGAAGGCTGAAACTGAGCGGTGTCCAGGGCGGATTTTTTTCGGGCTTTGGTAAACACCAGGATGTCGTAACAACACCCGTTGCCAAAAGCGTCATAATCCATCCGCAGGCCGCCCACCAGCCGGACAGGGATTGCTGAAAGGATAAAGGGAACCTCCCTCCACAGCTGATCCACTGTTTTGCTATCCATCATTACCAGGAGAAGGCCGCCAGACCGTACTGCATTGACGGATCGCAGCATGGAAGCCGCGTAGTTGGGCAGTTCCAGGCCGCCGCCCTTCCTGCCGCGAAGGATCTTAGTCCCTTTTGGATAGGAAGGGGCCATTGTGATCGCCAGGTCGTAATAACTGTCCTGGAGAAAGTCGTCCTCTGCCGTGATCTCGCTGGTGGGGAATAACAGCGACTGGATGTCGCCGCTCAGCCTGTCTGTGGCGTCAATCGTCACGCGGCTGGTCTTCACCAGCTTCTTGGGCAGCGAGCGGAGAATGGCGCCGTTTCCGGCGCCGTGGATCAGGATGTTCCCAGACTGGAAGCCTGCAGCCTTCAGGATACCGGAAACGGCGCGACGCACGATATGGCTGGGCGCATAAGGGTACTGGGGGAGCGATTCAAACTCGTTAATTTCTTCGTCCGTGAAATGGGTTTCCAAGGTGTGCCGATGCTCCTGAACAGGGATCCCTTCCCAGCCGGAATAAGCGGCAAGGATCTCCTGGCTGGCAGGATCGGCATACTCATTTGCCAGGATAAGGCGTTTTGCCTCAAGGATCGCGTCAATATTCGCTTTGACCCGATCCACTCCGTCCACAATCGGTTCCGGTTCGGCAGAAGGCGAAAACACCTTTGCTTTCCCTTTGCGGATGATGAGGTTTTGCACTGTCGGCAGAGCCTGTTCTGCCTCCTTGTCCCACTCGATAAGCGGGGCTTTTTTCGGAGTGCTCTGAACGGTTTCCTCCGCTTCAGAATCATTTGCGAAGGAAGTGGGATCATCGTCTTCTTCTGCGAACATGGCTTCCCAATCCATTTGGTTCAGGTCATCCAGGGTGAGGATAACAGACTGACTGCATTCATTGCCTGAAAGCAGACCGAATAAATCCTCGAAAGATACCTGCTTCATAGCAGGCGCTTGGTTTTTTGTCATGACAATTCCTTCTTTCATTGGTTTTTGGCTTTTCTCTATGTAAAAAGGCCATCCCTTCTGACCAGGAAGGGACAGGCCTTGAATTGGCAATAAAAAAGGCACGGTCGTGCCCAAAAGGGCGCAATCGTGCCGTTAGGTTTCACACCGGCCAGCTGCCAACATGGACAGGAGGCCTTACTTTACTGCTTCGGTGAGCAGCGGATACTTTCATGGAATACCTGAAGTATATGCCGCTTTTTGTATCGTGTCAAGGGTATTGCTAGCGCTGGATCCCTAAATCTGAGCATAGAAAAAAGCCCCGCCGAAGCGGGGCTTTTTTGTTAGGACTGATAGAGCAGTTTTTCAATAACCGCTCGATCGCTCTGAGGAATTTTCAGGCTATTGCAAGCCTGAACGAAAGAGATATTCAGGCTTTCCATCAGAGCCTTCACATCTTCAGCTCTACCTTCGGTTCTACCTTCAGCTTTACCTTCGGCTTTACCGTCGTTCCAAATCTCTTCAGAAATTCTGCACATATAGTCCACTCCTTCCTGATCGTCTTTGTAGTACCGGACATTCTTAGCCAGTACAGCATTGTTCATTACTCTTGTCTTCTGAGTATTCAAAAGGCGTCTTGCTTTTCCCGGTGAGCACGGCATCAGCGGCTCGCCATATTGGTTGAGTACATACACGAGCATGATGTCGTGCCCCCCTTTCTTTTTTGTAGGCAGCTAAAAAGAAGCTGCCCTCCACAGAAGTGGAGTAAGGTATCCTTCCCCAATGTCACAAGCGGTTTCCTACAGCCGAACCTTCGCCCCTTTCCCCAGGGCAGCTTGATCCGTTGTCGCAGAGCGGCCGATTAGGATACATGTCCGCCGGTGCCTATTTATTCGCTTGCAACGTAGTGCCCAAAGCACTTAGGGTAGTCAGCACGGCTATCAGAATTTTTTCCTCAAGCCCCCGGCTTTAGCCGTGGGGTTGCCGACAATCCATGGGATCACCTCTTACTTGTATTGTATATGACTCTTTGGCGTTCGTCAATCAAACCAGAATCAGAGCGGCTCATCCTCAAACTCCTCAAAGTCAGGCACCTCCGGCGGATACGAATTGCCGCCGGACTGCCGCTTTGCCTTTGCCCGGGTCTTCTGTTCCTCTCGCCGCCGGGCCTTGTAAGGCTCGATGGTGTTGCGGATGAAGGGTGCCCCGAGGGTGATTTCCCATACGGAGATGTAGGCCAGAATGTCACCAAAGAACTTCTGGATCTCGTCATCCGAAAGGAATTTCTTTACGGATTTCTCCGGCTGGAATTTTCCCCCGGCTGACGTACCGGCTGTGATGGCGATGGTCCAGGGATAATTGACCTTCTGGTCATTCCGTTTGGGCTGCCGCGTGACCTTGATCATCTCCATCCGGTTGGAACCGAAAGAGGAGAAGTCTTTCGTGGTTCCCCACTCAAAGTCCCGGTCGGTCATATTGAGCATACAGATCTTCTGGTAAAGCAGCCGGATCTCCGACGGCTCCAGATTGTAGCTCAGAAAGACCGACGGTTCCTTATCAAAATCGGTCACATTGATCTTGATCCGGCTGTACCGGGCGTGCAAAGACGCCGGGCACTTATCCGGGTCCCCATCAAGGTCAGGGGCCTGGAGATAATCACAGGCCGCCACCAGCGTTTTCCGGTTGGTGATAAAGGCGATCTGGGTCACATCGGTATCGTAACGCTTTTCGTTTTTACTCATGGTGTTTTCTCCTTCTTGCTACTTGATAAATCGTTTCATGGTGTTCAGCAAAGTCTTGGGCATCCGGGCCAGGTCGGAAACCTCAAAGAGGTTTTCCCCGTAGATCTCCCGAAGCTGGGGGATGTCCTCATCCAGGGCGGCCGCAAAGACCAGTACGCCGGATTTTTTGGCGTCCTCCATCACTGCTTTCAGGTGTGCCACTCCTTCTTCCATGCTGCGGTAATCCGCCGGCAGGCCATCGGAGATGATAAAGAGCAGCTTCAAATCCTCCGGGCGCTTCTTCAGTTCCGAGAGCATGTAGTTGAGGGCAGTACCGTCCCGGTTGCCGTCCAATGCCTGGGCAGCACAGATCCGGTATTTATCCTCCTTGTCTACTTTCTGGAACGGCGCCATGACTTCCATCACAACCGCCTTTTGGATCCAATCGACTGTGTGGCCGGCTACCATAACCGGAAAGTCCAAATCCACACAGAAATCATAGAGGACCAGAGCCGCATTGCTGGCGGCCTGGATCTTCGTTTGGAACAGGTTCTGCCCGCTGCTGTCCACCGCACTGCTGCACATGGAACCGGATTGGTCGATGAGCAGGGCAGTGGCTACCTGGGGCCGATCGTTTGGGAGCCGGTTCTTGGTGAAATACTTCTCGTCCGTCCGGTACAGGCTTCGGGTATCCAGCCGCCGGCCATAAGCAAGGCCGGTGAGCTTAGTTCCCCGTCTACGATCACGGAGGATTTTGAGCAGTTCCTTCTTGAGTGACTTGGAAACAGGGGAGATCTTGGGCCAGATGTACTCATACCGTCGGATGCCTGCCTCCGGTACGGATGGAGAGCGATCTACCACGATACGGTAATCATCACCCTCAGCCGATTCATTGGCGTTTTTTTGCAGGGTGTCTTTCAGTTGGTTCTCAACCTTCTCATGGGCGGTATCTTTCGCCAGATCGGTTTCCACATTGTTCAGGATTTTCCCGAATGAGCCATCGCTGCTGCCCGCATCGCTTGCGGATTCAATGCGGATGGTTGCATCGGCCGTCTGATTGTTATCTTCATTACCGCTCTCCTGAGTGGCCTGCTTCGCATCACCGGAGTTCCCTTCCGCTTCAGATTCTCCATCCTGCCCGTTGCCGCCGGAAGGGCCGCTGCCCTCGCCTTCTTGTTCCTCCGATTGGGAGGGGGAAGGGAGTTCAATGAAAACCCGCAGCGGCCGCCCGGAATTGCTGTCCGGGTGGTCTTGATGGTCGGAACCGGGGCCTTCGAGGATCGTCTGAAGGATTTCTTCCAGCAGGCCGGCCAGTTCTTCGTCGGATAGCTCCTGAAATTCCTGATCGGGCTGCGTTTCTTGACCCAACTGTTCCTCAATAAGGTCCCAGTTTTCCGCCATGATGTTCAGTGCCAGCTCTTTGCGGGCCAGAGCATTGGAATTTTCCACCTCACGATTGACCTGGAGAGACAACCGAGCGATTCGGTTATGGATGTCTGCAATCCCTTCGCTAAATGCAGGGTCAATCTCAACACTGCCTATTTTGAGCAGCGTGAGCAGGGCGTTTTGGAATACGCTCCACCGCCTCTGGGCATAGTCGGGATTTTCTCGCAAAGATTCCATAAAATCGCCGCTGAAAAAAGTTTGGTTCAGGATCCGCAGGGACTTTTTGGTGTCCCCGGGATGCAGCAGCACAATACTCCGTTCGATGTAGGCGTCTTCCAGCACATTGTCCAGATTCTGATACAGCGTTGCAATCGCTTTACAGGTGCGGGGGCCTTTCTCCAGCGCAGCTTGGATTCCTTCCAGGCCATGCTCGTTTTGAGAAGTTACCCGATGCCGAGGTGGATAGATATTGCCAGAAGTCCAGGTTTCCCACTGTGTTTTTAACAGCGAGAAGTCCGTAAACAGGCAATGGGCAAACTCATGGCAGGCTAATCCCATGACACAATAGTTCCGATCGCTCCGGCGCGAGAGTTTCTGGATCGCAGGATAAGCCGCATTGATGACCACAGTGATATTATTTGTGTAGGCAGTCACGGCGTTTGGCTTTTCATCCCAGATAACCCTAGGCAGGGCGTGGATGTCCTTGCGGCCGGTACGGCCAACCAAATAGGCTCCCAGGCTGCTGAGCTGGCGCTGATACGCCGCGCTGCAGAAGATGTCCCGATCGCTGAGGCCGGCGCGGGCATCCATCAGGGCTTTCTGGATGGTGGCCGGGGTAATGATTGTTTTTCGGTATTCGGCTTCCAGCCGTTTCTTTTCTGACATAGGCTTTCCTCCTAATGAAAAATCCCCTGATATGTGCGCACAACTGGTCGATTGTACGCACGCAAAGGGGATTACATGTTGGTTATTCAAGTTCTTCAATGCTTTGGTGGATGCAGGTACGAACCAAAGCGATGTCGTCAGGGTCTTCGCCCACAGAGGGAAGAACGGTGAGTTCCGCTGCAGCACGCATATCGCCGCCGAGAAGGACCGTCATCTTGGCCCAGTTGATCGCCTCACGGGTGCCGACACTCCCACCTTCGATCTCCGCAGAGCAGTTGTCCTGGATACGGAGCACCGTCTGGACGATAGTGCGGCAAGCCTGTTCAGTGATCTCGGGGACGTGCATTCGGATGCGCTCCACCATTTCATCTTCGCTGGGGTGATTCAGATCGCATTTGATCTCGATACGGCTGTATACCGATTGGTTGCCATCCGTTGTACCGGCGTAGCCGACATTCTGGGTAAACACAATGACGGTATCGGGATGCCGCTGGATCACCTCGCCGGTGGGGAGACGGAGCTGCCCATTCTCTAGGATGTTGTTAAGGCCTACCAGAACGCCAGGCTTGAGGATGGTGTTCATTTCCTGGAGTTCCACCAGCCAGCCGCGTTGGAATCCCATGGCCAGGTCAGAGTAGACCACCTTGAACTTGGAATTCTCACCGCTGAACAGCCCGACATCCTTCTTGCAAACGCTGATCAGCTTGGCCGTCAGCGCCGCGAAACATTCTGCTTCGCCAGCTTCTTCGTTTTCTATGCCGGTGATCTGTTCATAGACCACATCCGGCATAGAGGCAATTTCGAGAAAGCTGGGCAGAGCAAGGCCGCTGTCCCGCAACGCATAGAGGAGGTAATCGTACAACTCAGCGTCGGTAGTGATTTTCGATTCGGTGTTTGGGATCAGGTTGGAGGTAAGGTCGAAAAACTCAAGCTCTGCGTGCCCGGTAATGACCCCATAGGGGTTGCCGAACATGGATGCCAGGGCTTTGGCGCCTTCTGTCTTACCGGAACCGGCCGGTCCCCGCATCATGATGTTGCGGAAGGGCTTCCTAAAGATGGACGAACCGGCCACCGCTTTGGCGATGTTCATCACCGCCGGAACCGGTACATACCAGTCCGGAATGGTGAGCAGCCGGCTGCGATCCTCATCATCGTAAACCCGATCCGGATCGATGGGGTACATGTTGGGTTCAACCGTGACTGGGCAATCGGACCGAACCGTTTTTAAGATGCCTTCCAGCACGAACAGATGCTGCTGCTCCAAAGCAGCGTTATTTTCCGACAATGGCATCAGCAGCATATCCGGGGCAAACATAACAGTCGGTTCCTCAGTTTTGACATAGCCGATTTTTTCATTCCGCAGCAGCACTTTCAGGCATCCATCCCGGGCGTTCAGGTAAGAACTGTCTACCTGAAACGGTGCATTATACGCCGCTCTCGTTGCAGGATTTATCTGATCCTTCAACTGGAGAAACAGTTCCCCTAAAATATCTTCTGCACGGGCGGGGCCGCTGGGAAATTTCAGACGATATTCCCTGGCAAAGCCAGCCGTTATCATGGCGAAGCCGCTGGAATTGCTCTCATACTGCATGATGGCAAAGAGCATAGCGCAGATCGCTTCCTTTGCTCCGGCATCTTCCAGACGCATACTATCCCATTTTTCCTCAAGATGGTTCCACACGATTCCCCGCAGCTCGAACTTTTCAAATCTGGAGTATTCCAGAATGTAAGCCCTGCCGTCAAGATGGGCGGGACTGCCGTACTCGAAGAAATACCGGCCGACTTCATCGGCAGCATAACCAGCGCTGGATGTGGCGAGAGAGGCGGGATTCTTTTTGGACTCCCAAAGCCGGAACCAGGCGGTTTCATTCTGGCCGAATACATTCGCGATTGCGTTTGCTGCAAAAGCCGGAACGCCTAACCTGTCCAAAGAAGCGGCGAAAAACGGCTTCATATTGTCGATCAGTTCGGCGGGCGTCGTAAGGTCTGTCAGCAACGAATAAAGTGTTTTCTTTGGCATAAAATCTCCTTCTTTTCTTGGTTTTTGGTATGATCTATATGGAAAGGCCCCTTCCCTTGACCAAAGGGAAGATTCCTTGAATTGGCAATAAAAAAGGCACGGTCGCGCCCAAAAGGGCGCAATCGTGCCGTTAGGTTTCACACCGGCCAGCTGTCAACAGGGACAGAAGGCCTTACTTTACTGCCTCG
>ENA-OROM01003321-OROM01003321.1-human-gut-metagenome-genome-assembly--contig:-NODE-3321-length-10516-cov-2.746583_pt1 | contig 10516 bp, 7 predicted proteins | sample MGYA00242129_ERZ509050 | MGnify/ENA primary metagenome ERZ509050 (study PRJEB26280, sample SAMEA2338701) | human gut metagenome | biome: human gut; feature: human-associated habitat; material: faeces...
CTCCTGACAGCGGAAGAGATGAAACCGGCGGAGCAGGCCATCCGGGAGGTCTATGCAGAGGAACACGCCAACTTCCTGAACCGCAGACCGGAATCCAAGGAGAAGCGCATCGACTACTACATGAAGAACAATGTGTTCCCTAACCGGGTGGAGGACTTCATCCGGAGCACGCAGGAGTTCTATGAGAGCGGCGGAAGCGCGGGCGAGATCGACAAGGAAGCCACGGCGGCCAAGATGATGGAGATGATCGAACCGGGCGGAAGCTGGAACGATGCGCTGCGGACGGTGAAAGACTGGGTGCAGCCACAGCTGGAGGGGCTGCTGGGCGAGCGGGGCATCTACAACGGCGAGGATGCAGTGACCGACAGCGGCAGACGCAGCTTTGCACAGACACACTGGGACTACACGGCGGAGAACATCGTGAAGGCCATGAACATGGCGGCAGCCAAGGGCGCGAACATGTACGGCGTGACACCGGAGACACTGGCGGCAACGGCCACGCGGGAATATCGGAACGTGGACGAGATGCACGCGGACGAGGCGAGACTGCGCACGGTGAGCGAAGAGGAACACGAGAAGGCGCTGCGAGACCTCGGCATCTATCTTGACCGTGTGGTGAACGATCTGATGCTCACCACGATGCACAAGTACGACAACAGCTTCGAGGAGGAGCAAAACCTGAGCGGCATCATCGCAGAAGCGGCCAAGGGGAAGAAAACCGTGGCGGCGGTGAAGGCGGCGTTCCGCAAGGAAGGTTATGCCATATCCGACGGGCACGCCAAGAGCATCCTTGCGCTCATTGACCGCGCAGCCAACATCCCTACGGGATACTACGAGGCGAAGGCGCAGAGAGTAGTCCCCTTCAGCGAGGCGGCGGCCATCATCGCGCCAACCAGCGCACCGGCGGAAGAGATCGCAGCGGTGAAGGCGGCCACGGGCGTGAACATCATACAGTACGAGACCGGCAACGACGAACAGCGGAAGGCGCTGGTGAACGGGCTGGAGGGGGTGAAGTTCTCCATCAGCGAGGACAGTAACGGCAGGCAGCTGACGGAAGCACAGCAAGAGTTCTTCAAGGACAGCAAAGCGGTGGATGGCGAGGGACGGCTGCTGACGCTCTACCATGGAACCGGAACAAAGTTTACGGTCTTCGATAAGGCACACATCGGGGAAAACTTTGCAGACAGAGGCAGTGATCTCGGATTTTACTTTAGCCCATACATTGAGGATGCAACCGGGTATGCACGAGAGGCGACCGGCTACAAGGGCAAGGGGGAAATCATGCAGGTTTATTTGAACCTGAAAAACCCGCTTGTCATTGAGGACGAAGGCTGGGGCAGTGCAATCGGACAGGCAGACATCCGGCACGGAGACCTGAAGCGCTGGGCGCAGGAAGGCGGGCATGACGGTATCATCGTAAAGTCCACTGACATCGAGATGGACGACAACGGAACGCCGGACGCGGTATACATCGCCTTCTCCCCGGAACAGATCAAGAGCGTCACCAACGAAAACCCGACAGACAATCCGGACATCCGGTTCTCTATCAGCGAAGGCGGAGAGTATGACGGAGCGGTCAAACTGAAGGAAAGCACCATTGACACCTATCTGAGAGACTATGCAGCAAAGAGCAGCCCGAAGTATGCGAAGGCGTACATTGCCTACATGACACCGGATGACTTCCTGAACCTGACCACCAGCGAAAGCGGGCGGCAGATCGTGGAGCAGCACAGCAAGACGCTGGACGCGGAGAAACTGGGCGAAGCCACGAGGTGGCAGCCTATCCAGCTGAACATTGACCACGAAACCGGAGAGGTGCTGGGACACGAAGGACGCCACCGCGCGGTGGCCATGCGAAATGCAGGAGTGGAACAAATCCCGGTGCTGCTGTTCGATTCCTCCAACAAGTATTCCAAGAGCGAGATCGGAGAGCTGACGCTGACCGGGCAGGACTTCGGTGGCACATGGTCTGACGCGGAGGTGCGGGTGCATAACCTGCTGCCGCTGAGCTATGAAAATCGCGATGCGGTGGTGGAGCGTTTCACCATGCCAACTGATGAACGGACGCTGCAATATTCCGTCACAGAGGGGGAAACGACGGAGGCGACGCTGCCGACGGCGGAGGACGAAGAGAAGAAGAACAGCATCCGCACATCGCTGCCGAAGAAGGCACAGGACTACCTGAAGCGGGCTGAAAACGCCCTTGTTGGGCGCGTAAGCCGCGCGCTGAGCGTGCCGCACTTTGCACAGAGGGAATACCTGCAGAAGATCGCGCAGCAGATCAGCGAGGAGTACCTGACCACCGGGCGCGTTTCGGAAGAGACGGCGGCGGAACTGTTCGAGCGGGCATACAGTGAGGGCATCGTGGTGGATGAGGAGTTCTACCAGCAGTATAAGGACATCAAAGATCACCTTCGCACGCAGGCTGTGACCATATCGGAGGAAGACAAGCACGACATTGCGGACTTCAATGACTTCCGAAAGAGCGCCTTCGGGCGGCTGCGCATCGTCAACGAGGGCGGGCTGCCGGTGGATGTGGCGTATCAGGAGCTGCAGGACATGGCACCGGAGCTGTTCCCGGATGATCTGACGCATCCGGCTGACCAGCTGGTGCGCATGTTTGAAGTGGCGCAGAGCATCGAAAAAACGGAGAAATCCCTGAGCGAATACTATGGACCGGATGCGGAGGAGTTCAAGCGCTGGGCGAAGAATGACTTTGATGCTGCCATCGGAGACACCATTGGAGACCTGCGCACTGTGAAACGCTATGCTGACGAGCGTGCGGTAAAGGCGAACGCGGCGGCGGAGACACCGATGACGACGGAACAGGTCACAGAAGCCTACAAGCAGCTGAAGAAGGCGCGGTGGGAATCGGAGAAAGCAAAAGCGAAGAACCTGCTGACCGACCACGACAATGTGCAGCTGGGACGGCTGCTGAAGGGTGAGATCGAGCTGGAGCACCTTGACCCGAAGACGGACAATGTGAAGGGCATCACCGCTGTATATGAGGCCACAACGGAGTACGAGCGGCTGGTGAAGTTGCTGACGGAGTAAGCAGAGCCAGCGGGCGAAGCTGCGGGAAGAGGCGGACAAGTTATTAGAGACTGCAAACGACTGGAAGGACAAGAAAGCTGGTATTCTCTATTCCCGCGAGACGATGGAGCGCAATATCCTTGACATAGTGAAAGACAAGAAGCTGGCGCAGGAGATCATTGCAGAGTATTTCACACCGGTGCACGAGGCGCAGGCAAAGTCCACGAGACTGAAGAACAAAATGCGTGAGCGGGTACGGGCGCTGAACCTGAGCACCAAAGAAACGAAGGCCATGCAGAAGGAGGGGAAAATCTCTGAAGCGCACGCCGTGCAGCTGCTGGGCGAAGCGATGGATAACATCCGGATGCTGGAGAACAGCAGAGGGCGCATGGCGGAGCGGGACGGCAAGACGCTGAGCGACTGGCGCAGCATCGTGCAAAATATGTGGGCGCAGAACCCGCAGCTGGACAAGGCAAAGATCGAGCACGCGGTGGAGGAGTTCCGCAGCATCTACGACGAGCTGTTCCAGCAGATGAACGAGGCCAGAGTACGCAACGGGTAGGAGCCGGTGAACTACCGCAGCGGCTACTTCCCGCATTTCCAGCCGGGTGACGGCGACGGCATCATGGGACTGTTCGGCAGGGCGCTGGGTATCGACACACAGGTGACGGCGCTGCCCACCACCATTAACGGCCTGACACACACCTTCCGACCGGGCATCCAGTGGTTTGGAAACGCACAGCAGCGCCTTGGCTTTGACACGGCCTATGACGCAGTGGAAGGCTTCGACCGATACATAGAAGGCGTAGCGGATGTCATCTATCAGACGGACAACATCCAGAAGTTGCGGGCGCTGGCGACACAGGCACGATACCGCACCGGCGACGAGGGCATCCGCAAGCAGGTGGACACGGTGTACGCCGACACGCGGCTGACAGAGGAAGAGAAGCGCAGCAAGATCGACAGCATCTACGAAGACGGGCGGTTTGCGCTGTCGAACTTCGTGGTGGAGCTGGAGGAGTACACCAACCTGCTGGCCAACAAGAAGAGCCGCGCAGACCGCAACATGGAACAGGCACTGGGCAGAAACATGTACAACCTTGTGAAGGGACTGGAGAGCCGCGTGGCTGCCAACATGGTGGCCATTAACCCGGCATCGTGGCTGACCAACTTCATCCCGCTGACGCAGGGAGGCGCGATGCTTGACCGTGGGGAACTGCTGCGCGGCATGTGGCAGACGCTGCAGAGCTTCAAAGAAAACGACGGCATTGTGGATGCGTCTGCCTTCCTGACCAACCGTAAGGGCAGCGACCCGCTGGTGCGGACATGGGCACAGAAGGCATCGGCCACCATGTCTTCGCCGATGGAGTATATCGACCAGTTTACCGCCGGAAGTCTGGTGCGTGCGCGGTACAACCAGAACCTGAAGCGCGGGATGAGCGAGACTGCCGCCATGACGGAGGCGGACAACTGGACGGCGGGCGTGATGGCTGACCGCAGCAAAGGCTCCACGCCGACACTGTTCAATCGGAGCAATCCGCTGACGAAGGTCTTCACACAGTTCCAGCTGGAGGTCAACAACCAGCTGAGCTATCTCTTCAAGGATATGCCGCGCGCATACAAGGAGAAGGGACTGGCGGCGCTGGCAATGGCGCTGTTCAAGTTCTTCCTCGGCGCATGGCTGTACGATGAAGTCTACGAATATTTCATCGGACGCAGACCGGCGCTTGACCCGCTGGGCATCCTGAACGACACCGTGGGCGACATCACCGGATATGAGCTGCCGAACCTTGTGGAGCTGGGCGTAGGTGCTGCGACAGGCGATATGCCGTCTTTTGAGACGGAGAAGAAAAACGCCTACGACACCGTGACCGAAACGCTGGGCGATGTGGCGGAGGAATTGCCGTTCATCGGCGGCGTGCTGGGCGGCGGGCGCGTCCCGATCAGCAGCGCTCTGCCGGATTGGGACAACCTGCTGAAGACTGTGACGAGCGACACATGGAGCACCAAGAAGAAGCTGGCCACGGCGGGCAAAGAACTGATGAACCCGCTGACCTATCTGGCGCTTCCGTTCGGCGGCGGACAGCTGAAGAAGATTTACCAAGGACTGAGCGCCACGATCAAAGGCGGAAGCTATTCGGTGGATGCCGAAGGCAATGATCTGCTGCAGTACCCGGTGTACAATGATGACCCATGGCAGGCTGCGCTGAATGCGGGGCAAGCCATGCTGTTCGGCAAAACCTCACTGAAGACCGGAAGGGACTGGGTAGAGAGCGGATTCAAGAGCTTCGGCGCAAAGGAGACTGCTGCCTATCAGGGAATGACGGAGGCTGGCGTGCCGGAAGAAGATGCGTACAACCTGCTGAAGGAGCTGCGCGGGACGAAGAAGACGGAGACGGAAAGCAAGGCCGAAGCGGAACGAAGAGTACTGCAGGCCGCAGACATCTCCGGCGACGGAAAGAGCGTGGCCTATTATGGGCTGATGGCAACCGACAAGGAACGGGAGCTAATGGACACATTGGCCGACAGCGACGCGGACATGGGCGCGGTGACGCAGGTGCTGCTGGATGTTAAAAACGCGGGAAGCCTGAAAGGAGCAGAAGCATCCAACGCAAAGCGCACCGCACTGGCGGAAAGCCCACTGACGGACGACGAGAAGCGGGAGGTGTACAGATACCTATTCGGCGAGAAGCAGGAAGACGGCAGCTACACCACGAGCCGAGACGATGACATTATGGCATTCGAGCAGGCGGGAATGGACTTTGATACGTTCCTGAAGGTGCAGAACGAGTACACCACCGTCAACGAGAAGTACAGCGGCGCATCAGAGAAGGCGGTGGAGTTCTCCCGCTGGGTGAACAGTCAGAATCTGGCCGCAGAGCAGGCGGAAACCGTGCGGGACTGCTTCAAGTATTACAGTCAGATTCCGGCGGAGGCAGCACGGTACGACAGCTTCGTTTCGGCGGGACTGAGTGATGACGCAGCCTATGAGCTGGCAAACAGCCTGAACGCACTGGAGCCGGAGGACGGCAAGGACAGCGTGAGCGGCCTGCAGCGCTACCGCGCAGTGGTGGATGCGGGCTTGAGCACCGAAGAGCAGATGAGCGTGCTGAGCGAGATGATGCAGGAGAGCGAGTACAGCAAGCTGCAGACGGGATACAGCTACGGCGTGACACCGGAAGCGTATGTCTCATTCCGGGAGCTGCTGCCGAAGTTCGACTTTGACGGCAACGGCACGTTCAAGCAGGAAGAGGTGGAAGCGGCCATTGATTCTATGGGCGGCGGCGGTAACGGCATCGTGCTGCCGGGAGCGGGCGGCGGGCAGAACCTGACGGTGACGCAGCAGGCTGCACTATGGCAGCTGGCAAACAAGAGCTGGAAGCCTGCGAAAAACCCGTACAGCACCAGCGTGGGGCAGAAAGTCTACGACGCGCTGAACGCTGAGACAGAGAGCGGCATCGTACTGCCGGATGGCGCAAGCTACACCGGCGGGCTGGTACTGCCGAAGGCATAAAAAAAGAACACCGCCGGGGAACCCGGCGGTGTTCTGCTGCATTGTCAGGGCAGTATAATTGTCAAAAGCCCATCTTCCCAACAATCAATGCAGGGAGAATAGCCTTTATATTCTGCCAACTCGGTGTTGTATATCCAATACTCGCGCCCTGCAATGTGATGGCAGCCATAGTGGTGATAACGATAGCCTTCTTCCGTGACGATACAGGCGCCATTGCGGAAGAAGCGCAGCTCATCGTAATAAGCAGACAGGATTGCACTGCGGCCAGCAGCATCTCCGTCGGCATAGCCGGTGCTGTAGCCATCTTTACACCCGGCATCATAGCCGCTTTCGTAAGCGGTACTTTCGGCATCTGCATAGCCTTCTTCATAACGGTCGCGATATTGCTCTTCGAGCTGCGCCTGCAGCTGCTCGACTTCGCTGGATGCACTGCCGTATCGGAGAGCAAGGAGAACCGATGCACAAACAAGGATAAATATAGCCAGTTGGTAGCCGACAACATCGCGGCGGACGGGCTTACGATTTGGCTCAATGGTAACAATATCTTCGGGCTTCTCTTTCGAAACACGCTGCTGAAGGCGATGAATGATGAGGCGCGGCGCGAGATATACACCGAGAAAGTAGACGCAGACTGTCAACAGCCCGGAGCCGATACCGCCGAGGGCAGGAAGCACACCAGACATGGAGAGCGCAACAAGCACAGTACTGGAAATCAGAAGGCCGCAGCCATACACGAGCCATTTCATAAGTCTACCTCCAAAAAATATTTTCCGTCTAATCATCTTTTTTATAAGATTAACACGAAGACATGGTAAGTTCAAGCAAGAATATGCAAAAGATGATTATGAGGAGGCGGAGCAGTGCGGCTGTACACACTGGGTGAGCGATACAACCTATGCGGCGAGCGGGTGCGGGAAGCACGGATACATACTGGATGGTCACAGGAAGAACTGGCAGCGAAGCTGCAGCTGGCCGGTCTTCAGCTGGGGCAGATGGCCGTGAGCAGAATTGAAACCGGCAAGCGCGTGGTGCCGGACTTTGAGCTGCCGATACTGGCCGAGGTGCTGCGCGTGAGCACGGACTGGCTGCTTGGGAAAGAATAATCCCTCCACCTGCGGGCGGAGGGATTTTGCATATATTGACACCTGCCGTAATCAGCTTTAGAATAAGCGCAAGAAAGCGCAAAGGAGAAACACGGCATGGAGAGAAAGTTCAAGCGGTTCCACCACCTGACCTATACCGACAGACTGAAGATTGAGCAGATGCACAACGGCGGAGCCGGGATTCAGGAGATCGCGGATGCGCTGCGCGTCAACTACACCACCGTGTACCGGGAGCTGAAGCGTCCGGGCGTGATGTACGACCACCTGAACGGCGACTACACCACGGACAAGCGCTACTCCGCCGACATCGCGCAACAACAGTATGAATACGGAAAGACCGCCAAGGGCAGACCGATCAAGCTGGGGAATGACTATGCGCTGGCGGACTACATTGAGCGCAAGATCGCTGACGAGGGGCGCAGCCCCGCTGCTGTCCTGATGGACATTGAACTGGAGGGAAAACAGTTTTCCGTGCGCGTGTGCGAGAAGACCATCTACAACTACATCACGAACGGCGTATTTCTGAACATCACCAACAAAGACCTGCCGCTGCATGGAGAGACCAAGCGCGGATACAATCGTGTGCGCTCGGCATCGCGTCCACCGCAGGGCGAGAGCATCGAACGCAGGCCGGAGGAAATAAACCAGCGGGAAGAGCCGTTTCACTGGGAGATGGACACTGTGAAGGGCAAGCAAAAGACGAAGAAGTGCGTGCTGACACTGACGGAGAGACTGAGCCGCAACGAGATCACGCTGCCCATGTACGGCGCGACCATGGAGAACGTGGTGGCGGCGCTGAACGGACTGGAGCGGAAGTATGGCGCGCTGTTCAGCAAAATCTTCCGCAGCATCACCGTGGACAATGGCAGCGAGTTCTCTGACTGTGAGGGCATGGAGACTTCCATCTTCGGCGGGCAGCGGACGAAGATGTACTACTGCCACCCGTACAGCAGCTATGAGCGCGGCAGCAACGAGAATCTGAACAAGATGTTCCGGCGGCTGTTCCCGAAGGGCACGAACTTCGACGAGGTGCCGGACGAGGAGATCATCGCAGCGGCAGACTGGATGAACAACTACCCACGGGAGATTTTGGGACGGACAACGGCAGCCAGAGCGTTCAATGAACAACTTGCACAAATCATGGCGTGAAAGTCTGGCTATTTTTTAATTGAAAAATCTTGCGATAAGTATTGCATTTTGCACTCAAGCGCGAGATCCTCAAGATGTCTTGACAAATCGGTCAATATTGCATATAATAACAGCCGAAAATGCAAGGAAGCGGAAGAGTACGCAGCTCACGAAGCACAGAGAGAGGGCGGATGGTGCAAGTCCCTCGTGAGCGGGCCGCCGAAGTCACCGCGGAGCAGCCGGGCTGAACGATGCAGTAGGCCGGACGGGAACTCCCGTTACAGAGTCGCGAGTGTCCGCCGACCGGGCGGGAATTCAGGTGGTAACACGGACTTTTTGGTTCGCCCTGAGCAGAAATGCTCAGGGCGTTTTTCTTTGAAAGGAAGGCTCTATGGACTACTTTGTGCTGCGCTTTGACCACAGCTACCGGAAGGAGGATTTCCGTGCGCTGAGCAAGCTCGCAGGTAAGACAACGCGCAAATGGAGCAGCCGCATCATTTCCGTATTCGGCTTCGCGGTTGGACTGTTTGCGTTCCTTTCCGGCATCCTGATGCTGTGGTCAGACCGGGAAATATCCGATCTTACCGCAACGCTGCTGCTCTTTGGCGGGCTGTGTTTGGTGCTCGGCTTTTTCCGCAACCGCCTGAACGCATGGGGGGCGAGAAAGCAGTCGCTTCAGGTCGAGAATCTGACCATAAAATTCAGCGACGAGGGGCTGGCGCAGAGCAGCAGCAAAGCCGCGGTATCGGTGCCGTATCATGCGCTCGAGCGCTTGTATCACTATCGGGACCGCTATTTCCTCTTTGTGGACAAGCTGCACGCCTATATCCTGCCGGAGGATCGCTTTGTGGTCGGCGACAGTGCGGATTTCCGCGCGTTCATCGAGGCCAAGACCGGCAAAACGGTGGAATATATCTGAGCGAAAATCAAAACGATAACAGGAGAGAGAAGATGAAATTCGTATTTGAAGCCAAGGCGAGCGACTACGATCTCGCCGCCGAGCAGGAGATCCTGCTGCGCCACGTCAGCAACCGCAAGCGCAACTGGACGAGGGCTGTCATACTGTGCGCGGCGACGGTCGTGCTGTGTGTCCTGATCGTCGTATTCCGGCATAAGGACATGACGGAGGCCGTGCAGGTCGCGGCGCTGGTCGTCGGCGTGATCCTGTTCCAGCAGGGCTATCTGGACTACACGAGCGGCAACCCCAAGGCGTTTCTCAAGCTGCTCTACCGTGGGCGGAGGGATCAGACCTATGCCGACCTGAATAAGGTACTGCGCATTGAGATCACCGAGGACAGCCCCGCCGTTGAAATTTACAACGAGGACGGCAAGGCCGGCGAGTGGGACTTTCAAAATCTCAACCGCGTGACCGAGAGCGACCGCATTTTTGAGCTTTGCCGCGGCGGCGGGCGCTCCAGACAATACCTTGCGCTGCCCAAGGACGCGCTCCGCGAGGGCACGGTCGAGGAGTTCCGCAGCTGCATGGATCGCTGGCTCAAGGGCGATAAGACCGTGGAATACTACGACATTTCCGAGCGCCGCCAAAAGCAGCTCATGAAGGCCAAGTATCAGCTTTTCAAGCATTAAAAATCAGAAATTCACCATAAAGATAGGAGAAAACCAATGAAAGAGCTACCGAAAGTGTATGAGCCCCAGCAGGTTGAGGGCCGCATCTACCGGATGTGGATGGACAACGACTGCTTCAAGGCGACCCCGGACCCCGACAAGAAGCCGTTTT
>ENA-OROM01003331-OROM01003331.1-human-gut-metagenome-genome-assembly--contig:-NODE-3331-length-10485-cov-5.622435_pt1 | contig 10485 bp, 14 predicted proteins | sample MGYA00242129_ERZ509050 | MGnify/ENA primary metagenome ERZ509050 (study PRJEB26280, sample SAMEA2338701) | human gut metagenome | biome: human gut; feature: human-associated habitat; material: faeces...
AAATACCTTTATAAAATTGTTTTAAAATATCATTTTTACACATTCTATTTATAATAACGTTTATATTATTTAAAATATTAATATCATCTTTTTTATACTTATTTATTACATATTGTTTTATCTCTTCTAAAAATAAAGGCTCATCTAAATTACATTTTTTAATATATTCACATACTATTTCATTATAATTCATTTATATCACTTCCTTTGTTATTATATTATGAAATATTATGTATTTTATTCATATCATGATAACATTATATCATATTTTTTTAGATTAGTCAAAGAATTATCGATTTATGTCAATCTTTTTCACACATGCTTATATATTTTTTGGTTATTTGTGAATTTTTATTTTTAGTATTTTTCATTTTAATATTAATTTTATCTCTTATATTTGTTAATTTGGATAATAGTACAGCTTGCTTCATTTATTCTATTTTCTCTATCTCTTTTATTTCAAATTCTTTATATAATTTTATTCTACTTTTTAAAATTTGCAACATTTGTTTTTTTGAATCTATTGTTACTCTTTTAACAATACTAAGTAATGCAAATTTAGAATAATTATCTAATGCAATTTCCACTTGCTTTATAAAATCTATTTTCGAGTAATTATATAACAAGTAATTATTCTTTAATATTTCATTTCTGATTTTATCCACTTCTCCTGTAGGAATTTCTTGTGTGTATTTTCTTTCAAACATTTCTGATTTTACATAGTCATCATCTGATATTAAATATCTTTTTAAAGCTAATAAATTCTTCAAACATTCATGTATTTTTGATTTATATATATGTTCAAGATTGGTGATATTTTTTAAAATGTAATTAAATTCCTCTTTTAAATTATCTATTTCATCAAGACCTTGATGAAAACTATATGTTTTCGGTTTTAATTTACTAATTAGCCCATTTTCTATCTCAATATATCTATTTAATATTTTCTTTATATTATCTTTAGATAAACATTTTTTTCTATCCAATTTTACAATAATTTCTTTTGCATAATTATATCCATAAAAATTTTCTAATGCTTCCATTACATATTCTATATATGTTTTTACATGTTTTTCAACTTCATTATCATTAAATCTTTATCAGGTTCTATTTTATCTTTATAATCTTCTGTAATTATATCAAATATTAATTCACCTAGATTTTCTTTCATTATTTTCCTCCATAAATTTATATTAAGTATTACTTCTCGCTATACTAAAGACTTTATTATATAGAAATATGCTTCTTCATTAATCTTTTTTATAACTTTTAATCTTTTTCTATATTCTTTAGGTATTTCTATATCTTCTATATCTGCAATTTTATATTTTTCTATTATACTATCACTGTTCCTAATTAGATGTACTAAATAAGCAACTTTACTAGCTGCTACCAAGGCTTCTTTGTCAATTAAAAATTTCTTTTCTAACATAAAATTTTTAAATTTTCTTATTCCTTCAGTGATTTTTTCAAGATTATCTTTATTTTCCCTATAAATTATATCTTTTGTAAAAGCTTCTATGTCATCTAAAACATCTTCATATGTGATATCTTTTAATTTTCTATACTTAATTTCTCTATTTGCTATATTAATAAAACTTTCTCGAATTTCATGTATATCTTCTGCTTCATTAAATAGTTTGTCTACATCATATAGCTGTTTCATAAATTCAAGTTCTTTTTCAGAATTATAACTTATACCTGTCGTTCTTGGAGCTAATACTGTTAATTTATCACCTAAAATACTTTCTATTGACGGCATCTTTACTAATAAATTACTTTCTATATTTAATTTTTTACTTTTTATTCTTTTTTCTATTACATTTGGATATTTATTACATTCAAATGCAACATCTAATAATATGTACTTTTCTGAATTATCTGTAACTGAATTAAAGAAAAATTTATAATGTTGTAAATCCATTCTTTGACTAGCAGAATTTTCACGTTTATTTTCTTCAAATCTAGTAAATAAATCTTGACTTTTTATTATATTTTCAATAACTTGTTTCACTTTTTCTTTACTTTCATCAGTGATTATATCTACATCAACTGAAAATCTATTTATTTCATCTAATAATAAAACAAGAGATGTTCCTCCTTTAAATATAAATTCTAATCTTTCATTTGCTAAACTTTCAACTAAATATAATACTCCAATTGTTTTTTCCAATAATTGAATATCTGCTGAAGGATTTTCACTTTTTAGCATTCCTATCGTTTCTTCTAAATATTGTTTATTTTTTATTTGTTCTGCTAACATACTATCACCTCTTTTGTTTGTATTTTTTTGGTATATTTAATTTATATATAAATTCTGTAAAATCATTTATATCTGTTCTATATTTTGCATATGCTAATAATTTTTTCATATTGATTTCATATTGGGCAAATATGTTTTCATATATTGTTTTTAATTCTTTCCCCTGAAAGTGCATATAAAGTTCATCTTTATATAAATCTACCATTATTTTTTCTATAGATATCTTTTTGTTATTTATAAGTGGTGATTTTACATGTAATCCTTTTACAACAAGTAGTTTTTCAGTATTTATATATAATTCATTATTTTTTACTAATATTTCTTCTGTTACTACAGTATATTTTTTTAGAAATTTTTCCTTTAATAAATTAACAATTAATTCTATTGCTATTTTTTCCGTTTCAACAATAATATAATTTGTCATTGCATAATGCAATGTGAATTCGTTTATTAGTTCTGTATCCCATACTATTGTTTTAATATTTGGATATTCTGCTTTTATTGCATTATATATCTTTTCTACTTCTTTATTAGGTATATAATTATATATTGTTTTCTTTATTATACTATAATACTGACTGTTTAAATCTGTTATCTGTTCTTCCTGCTTTAGTATTGCAATTGCATTTTTTAGAGTTTTTTCATTAGAGTTTCCGGTAGATTTCTTTGAATATTTTTTCTAATTGTTGCTTACTTATGTAATCATCTTTACTTTCTTCTATTTTTTTTATTAATTCTATATATTTCATTTTTTCACCTCGTGGGATTTCGGAATTTTTTTTATTTTTTTCTTTTTTCCCGTTTTTATTTTAACATACTTTTTTCATATATTCAAATTTTTTTGAATATATAAAAAGTCCCTAAATCAGATATAAAATATCCGATTTAAGTGACTCTTTTATTTATTCGTATTATGTTATTCACTGTCTTCAACAAATTCCGATTCATTATCTTTAGCTTCATTTTCATCATCATAATCATTTTTCATAAGTCTATATATAACATTTCCTAAAGAATTCATAATTGCATCATAAAACTCCTTATTTTCGAATAACTTCTTATATGAAGTTGCGCTTTCCTTATAGCACTTAGCTGTTTTTTCACTAAATACCTTTGGGAAAACTGATTTAGTAAACATATCTTCATTGTTATTTTTAGCTAAATTTTTAATTGTTTTATCTTCCATAATAGTATTCATTAAATTTTCTACTATTAAATTATCTCCGTCTGTAAATTGTCCAGAATACAATTCATTTACTTTTTGAATTACTTCATCAAGCAATCTTTTTTCTGGTAATACTACTGTTTGTACTTTTGCTCCCTGTGGTTTTATCATTCCAGGAGTTTCTTCTGTTTTTCTTAAAGATACACTTCCATCAAAAGTCTGTTTTAAATTATAGTATGTAAGTTTAACTGTTCCTTCTAAATCTATTACATCAATTTTATTCTTTGGTAATAATTTTTCAACATATCTTAAATACATATAAATTTTGTGTAATTCTTCATCTCCCATATAGGCAATTTGTGTTATATATGAGTAGAATCTATTGAAACTTTTTACTTCTCTTCTAAAACTTTCTCTTTGTTCAATATCTAATTTATTATATAGATCTACTGTTTCTTTCACACAACTAGTTAATTTTCCAAAATCATTTTCATTTTGTTTTCCATCCTTTAAATATATTTTACAAAATTTTTCTACATTGTCATCATACCATAGTTTATAACTTCTCAATATGTTTAATTTATCATATATAACATTAGGATCTGTCTCTCTTTCTAAAACCGATACATCATAAAATGGTTTAAAAGCTTCTTGGATATCTTCTGCTTTATTCACAAAATCAATTACTAATGTATCATCTTTTCCTTTGCACATTCTATTTAATCTAGACAATGTCTGTACCGCCTTTATCCCTGATAATTTTTTGTCCACAAACATTGTATGCAATAGAGGTTCGTCGAATCCTATTTGATACTTTTCAGCAACTACCAATACATTAAATTCATCACCATGGAAGTACTCTTCTGTTTGAGATTCTTTTATTTTTTTGCCATCCTTAGTTTTATTCATTCCTGATTCTGTAAAAGATTCCACTCCATCTTTTACTTCTCCTGAAAATGCTACTAATACATCTAAATCATCATACCCTTTTTCTTGTATATATCTTTTGATTTCAAAGAAATATCTTACAGCATGTAGTCTTGATGCTGTAACAAGCATTGCTTTTCCTTTACCACCAATTTTATTTTTTGTTACTTTTCTAAACTGTTCTACTATTATTTGGGTCTTTTGAGTTATATTTATCTCATGTAAGCTTTCAAATTTTTTTATGTATTTTGTTGCATAATTTTCTGGTACTTCTGGATTATCTGGTATTTTCTTTGCAATTTTATATATAGATTCATAAGTCATATAATTTGCCAATACATCTAATATAAATTCCTCTTCTATAGCTTGTCTCATACTATAAATATGAAATGGTCTGAAAGTTCCATCTTGTTGTTTTGTTCCAAATAACTCTAATGTTTTTCCTTTAGGTGTTGCTGTGAATGCAAAAAATGATAAATTATCCTGTTTCCCGTGTGTAGCTAATTCTTCTACTATTTTATCTTCATAATCTTTTTCATTTTCTTCTGCTATAGCCTCTAATTCTGCATATTTTTTTAATGCTTCATCTCTATCTGCTAATGCTATTTTTAATTTCTTGGCAGAATTTCCTGTTTGACTAGAATGTGCTTCATCCACACTTGCACATTTGAAAATCATGTCTGTATTTGCTTTGTAATATATCTCCGCATTTTTTGCATTTTCTTCTTCATCATTTAATTTAGTTTTCTCTCCATCTTCTAATAAAGTTACTACATTAGGATATTTATTTTTGATTTCACAAATAGCTTTGTTTATTTTTTTATATTCAGATCCTAACATTATTCTCATTACCCTTTGATTTTCAAAATAATCTGCAAAATCATCTGTATATTGATCAAAAAATCCTTCGTCCAATTTTTCCATGTTTTTTGCTCCTTATTTTTAATCATTATACAGTGAGCATATATCAAATCCCAAACCCTTTTTATAAAAAATAAAAAAAATAACCTAGTACATAAGATTTGTACTAAGTTATCACCTACAACTTGTAATTTATCGAGATGATTGTAACATAAAAGTTAGATATTTTCAAATCAATATATAACTTTCTAAATTTTATTATGCATGTATAATATTTGTATTCTTTGAAATTTCACTATTAGTTGTTACAATATCATAATTACTCAAATTATGAATATCCTTGTTTCCTGTTATTCTTGCAAAAGTTTTTAATTCATCATTTACAACATTAAAATAATTCTCTAACCTTTTACTGCTTTTTTCAATATTTAATCTTTTTCTTAATTCTGAATCTTGTGTTCCTACTCCTACCGGACACATTCCATTATTGCAAACTCTGTACTGTTGGCAAGCAATTGCCATCATTGCAGCTGTTCCAATAGCGATAGCATCTGCTCCCATTGCAATTGCCTTAGCAAAATCTGATGAAGTTCTTAGTCCTCCCGTTATGACAAGTGATATATCTTCTCCATGCTCATCTAAATATTTTCTTGCTCTATATAGTGCATATATTGTAGGTACTGTTGTTGCATCTTTTATGATTTTAGGGCTTGCACCTGTTGCACCACCTCTCCCATCTATTGTAATAAAATCCGGCTTTGCAAAACAAGCAAATTCTAGATCCTCTTCTATATGTCCTGCTGCAAATTTCACACCAATTGGTCTTCCTTCTGATTTTTCTCTTAATTCATCTACTAGAGATTTTAAGTCTTCTTTTGTTTCAATCTCTTTAAATTTAGATGGACTAATAATATCTTCTCCTACTTTTTTACCTCTTATTTTTGCAATTTCTTCTGTTACTTTTTCTCCGGGTAGGTGTCCTCCCATTCCTGGTTTTGTTCCTTGACCTATTTTAATCTCTATTGCACTTACCTTTTTTAAGTTTTCATCCGTAACACTATATTTATTTGGCACATATTCAAAAATATATTCATAAGCATTTTCAAACTCTTCTGGTAATATTCCACCTTCTCCGCTACATATTGCTGTTTTTACATTTTTCGTTCCTATGGCCAAGGCTGTTTTGGCTTCTTTTGATAATGCACCGAAAGACATGTGTGTTACAAATACAGGTGTTTCTAAAATCATTGGCTTTTTCGCATTTTTACCAATTACTGTTCTTAGACTAACTTCTTCATTCTCAAAAAGTGGCATTTTGCTAAGTTGTCCACCTAGAATTAGAATATCATTCCAGCTAGTTACAGGTAGCTTTGTTCCCATTGCTGAAATAATACTTTTTCCTGTAATAGCCATTGTATGGATATCTTCCATTCTTTGTTCTACTTCGTCTGTACTACGAGTATATTCTTTTAAATAGTTTTCTAGCTTATTTTCATTCTTTCTTGTTTCTTCTTTAGATTCTACTTTTTCTTCTTGTTTTGCATCTTCTTCTACTAATTTAAACATATTCTTTGGTGCAAAACACATTGGACATTTCCAATCATCTGGTAAGTCTTCAAATTTAACTCCCTCTTTTTCTTCATCATAAATATGTCCACATAATTGACATTTATATTTAGCCATTTTTTCCTCCTTTTTTAATTTCAATAAGAGATACAAAAAGGTATCTCTTATTTTACTAATATATTAATAATTTTCTGCTTTTATTTCAAAATATGCTTTTGGATGACTACAAACTGGGCAAATTTCTGGTGCTTCTTTACCAATTACAATATGTCCACAATTTCTACATTTCCAAATTTTATCTCCATCTTTAGAAAATACTAACCCATCTTCTACATTTTCTAATAATTTTTTATATCTTTCTTCATGTTCTTTTTCTATCTTTCCAACCGCTTCAAATAAATATGCTATTCTATCAAATCCTTCTTCCTTTGCTTCTTTTGCCATTCTATCATACATATCTGTCCATTCAAAATTTTCTCCTTCTGCTGCTGCTTTTAAATTTTCAGCTGTAGATGGTATATCTTCATCATGTAATAGTTTAAACCATAATTTAGCATGTTCTTTTTCATTATCTGCTGTTTCTTGGAATATTGCTGCTATTTGCTCATATCCTTCCTTTTTAGCTTTGCTTGCAAAATAGGTATATTTATTTCTTGCTTGTGATTCTCCTGCAAATGCCTCCATTAAATTTTTTTCTGTTTTTGATCCTTTTAACTCCATTTTTTATTCCTCCTCATACTTTATTTTAGATTTACATTCTTCACATATTCCATATAAAATGATACTGTCTACATTAGTAATTACACTCGTTTGATTATGGATCAATTCTTTTAGTTTTTCCTTCTTAAACTGATACATAAAATCAAAAACTTTTCCACATTTGTTGCATATTACATGATAATGTTCTTTATCAATATAATCATATTTGTCTGGTCCAGTTAATACTTTTATTTTCTTGATAGTTTTATTTTCCAATAAAACATTTAAATTTCTATAAACTGTACTTTTACTAATAGTTGGATTATCTTGATGTACTTTATCATATATTTGTTCCGCTGTTGGATGATTTAAATACTTAAATGTTTCTAGTATAATTTCTCTTTGCTTAGAATAGTTATTCATGTGTCTTCTTTCTAAATTAGGAATTATTCCTAATTTTGTTTTATTTTATATTATTTCATATAGTTTGTCAATAACTTTATGATTATTATTACTCAATTTTTTATAATTAGAAAGATAATTTGAGCGATAACTTACTATTTTTATTGTCTGCCATTTTTTATTCCTACATAATATATTTTTTCTGTATAATTTTCTTTAAATTCTATTGATTCATTCTCATTCATGCTACTTACCTCCATTTCTAATCGTTCAAAATATCGTTCAATCGTTCAACCATAGTATAACATTTTTATTATTTAATTTTTGTAATATTTGCTAAAGTATTTTGATTTACTTATTGTAATTTGTATCTAAAATCCAAGTATTTATAAGTTTTACCTGATTTTATTGTAAAAAGAGTTTAATTTCATTATTAAATTAAACTCTTAAATCATTTCTTATTCTTCTATTTTTTCAAAGAATTCTTTTCCAAGACCACATAAAGGACAAACCCAATCATCTGGTAAATCTTCAAATTTTACTGTTTCTACATTATCATCATAAATATATCCACAGGCTGTGCATTTATATTTCATAGTACACACCTCCTTTTTATTTTTTTATTAAATCTTCTGCCATTTTATATAATTGCAAACAATTTTCTTCTGAAAGTTTGGATTTAATTGTAACTACTGGTTCTATTATATCTATATTTTTCATTGTGTTCAATATCTCTTTCATACATTTTGCAGAATTTGGTGCCCAAGTTCCATTTTCGATCAATCCAACAATCTTATTTTGATAATTTTTTTCTTTTAAATTCAATAATAGGTTTCTCATTGGAGTAAATATTTCCATATTATATGTTGAAGAAGCAAATACAATTTTCCCATATCTAAATGCATTTTCTATTGCTTCTGACCAATCTTCTTTTGATAAATTCGATAAAACTACTTTGCTTATGCCTTTTTCTTCTAAGATTTCCTTTAACTTTTCACAAGCACTATATGTATTTCCATGAATTGATGCACAAGCTATATACACACCATCACTTTCAGCCTTATAGCTGCTCCAAATATTATATTTTTCAATATAATGTACTAAGTTTTCATTTAGTATTGGTCCATGTAAAGGACAAATTTTTTCTATATCTAAATTCATAACTTTTTTTAATAATGTTTGTACTTGTAAACCATATTTCCCAACTATATTAAAATAATATCTTCTGGCTTCGCAATCCCAATCCTCTTTGGTATCTAATGTTCCAAATTTACCAAATCCATCTGCTGAAAATAATATTTTTTCTTTTTCTTCATATGTCATCATTACCTCTGGCCAATGTACCATTGGTGCCATAATGAATTTTAATTTATGGTTTCCTAAGTCTAAAATTTCTCCTTCTTTTACTTCAATTTTTTTTGAGTCTAAATTTTGTATATCAAAAAATTGAGGTAAAAAGGTAAAAGTTTTCGAATTTCCAACTAACTTTATATCTGGATATTTTTTCATTAAAGTATTTATATTGTAAGCATGGTCTGGTTCCAGATGTGAAATAACTAAATAATCAGGTTTTCTGCCATTTAATGCTTTATCTAAATTTTCAAGCCATTGATTTGTTCTTCTTTTATCAATTGTATCTATTATTTATTGCAATTTTTTTATCAATTATTATGTATGAATTATATGCTACTCCATTTGGCACATTATATTGATTCTCAAATAATTCAATATCTTTATCATCTGCTCCGATATATATTATATCATCAGAAATGATAATATCTTTCACTTTTATCACAGTCCTTTCTATGTAATAAATCTCACACCAAAAGTTTAATTTATCTATATTTATTCAACTTCTTTTGACCAAAGTCCATGTTTATTACAAAAAGAATAAATTTTACTTCCTTTAACATATGGAAATATTACACAGGCTTCTTCACCTGGCAATAAAAATTTCTTTACAATTTTATTATTTGCTAACATTGCAATCCATTCTATAAAATGGTCTTCCTCCATAACATGGTTAACCTTTACGATTATATGATTATCTATTGCTTCATAGTTTGGTACATGTTTTTCAAAAGATGCGTCTACACTATTTGGAGCTAATTCTATCATTTCTTCACCGCAACATTTAATACTACAATTATCACTAGTACAATCTTTTATGACTTCAACTAAAGCTTGACATTTAGAACATCTTTTTATTACTAATTCTTTTTTCATAAATTCCCTCCATATTAATTTATATTTCTCATAAGAATAGTTTTCCTATATTTTAATAATTTTCAGCTTTAATTTCGAAATATGCTTTTGGATGGCTACATACAGGGCAAACTTCTGGAGCTTTTGTTCCAACAACAATATGTCCACAATTTCTACATTTCCATATTTTAACTTCTCCTGCTTCAAACACTTTTCCATCTTTTACATTTTCTAATAATTTTAAATATCTTTCTTCATGTTCTTTTTCAATTTTGCCAACTTCTTCAAATAAGTATGCAATATGGTCAAAACCTTCTTCTTTAGCTATTTTAGCAAATTCAGCATACATATCTGTCCATTCAAAATTTTCTCCTTCTGCTGCTGCTTTTAAATTTTC
>ENA-OROM01003332-OROM01003332.1-human-gut-metagenome-genome-assembly--contig:-NODE-3332-length-10483-cov-5.788550_pt1 | contig 10483 bp, 7 predicted proteins | sample MGYA00242129_ERZ509050 | MGnify/ENA primary metagenome ERZ509050 (study PRJEB26280, sample SAMEA2338701) | human gut metagenome | biome: human gut; feature: human-associated habitat; material: faeces...
ACACGGTTTTGCAGACCGCTGACTAAGCCACTCATCCAAGGAACCAATCTTTCTCGTTTGCGGTTGCAAAGGTAGTCATTTTTTTGAAACTACCAACTATCAACAGCATTTTTTCTTTATTTCTTTTTTACCGTCACTGCATTCCGAGCGTTTCTTTTCGTACAATTGCTTTAATTCACAGCCTGTTGCACAATTCTCGCAAGGATTACGCTTTTCTCTTACTTTCATGAAAAAAGCATAAACACGCTGTCCGATACGGACGATACACAACAATAAAATGAGAGCTACCGCCCAATTTTGCCAATTACTCATCCAAACAGCCCCCCTATCTGATAAATTGCAAAGGACACCACCCATGCAAGGACAGTAGTGTACACCGCTGCAAACAAAGCCCATTTCCAATTGCCCGATTCTCCTTTAATGGCCGCTAAGGTGGCGATGCACGGAAAATATATCAATACAAACACCATATAGCCAAAAGCCACCAATGGAGTAATTGGAATCCGTTCGCCCAAGCTCACCGCATCGGCTTCGGCATCATCTGCATACAGAACTCCCAGCGTACTTACCACCAGTTCCTTGGCCCCTACACCGGAAAGGATACCGACCCCCAATTTCCAATCAAAGCCTAACGGTGCTATCACCGGTTCCACAGCCTTGCCTATTCTGCCGATATACGAGTTTTCCTGCTGCTCGGCCACATCCTGATATGCATCGTGGTCCGGATAATACCCCAACGCCCATATCACAATGGAAGCCACCATGATGATACCTCCCATTTTGCGCAGATATTGCGCGCCCTTCTCCCAAGTATGGCGAAAAATGGACTTCGACGTCGGTATGCGGTAAGGAGGAAGCTCCATAACAAACGGCGTGTCATCTCCCTTTACCAGAAAGCGACAGAAAAGTCGTGCCATAACCACAGCCAGTAAAATGCCGATAGCATAGATTATCAGCAATACCAAACTGGCATTGTTCGGGAAAAACGCCCCCACCAACAGCAAATAAATAGGCAAACGTGCACTGCACGACATCAGCGGATTGATAAGCATGGTCACCAGTCGGCTTTTCCGGTTTTCAATAGTACGCGAGGCCATAATAGCCGGTACATTGCAACCGAATCCCATAATCAGAGGGATAAAAGACTTGCCGTGCAGACCCATCTTATGCATTATCTTATCCATGATAAAGGCGGCACGCGCCATATATCCGGAATCCTCCATCAAAGATATGAAGAAATATAGAATCAAGATATTGGGCAAAAAGACAATCACCCCGCCTACACCGCCGATAATGCCGTCCACCAACAAATCCTTCAGCGGCCCTTCAGACATATTGTCACGCACCAGACTGCCCAACGCACCTACCAGCCATTCAATGCCCTGCATGGGATAATCTCCCAAGATGAATGTTCCTTCAAACATCAGATACAGGAACAGAAAAAAGATGGGATACCCCCATACGCGATGTGTCACAATGGAATCTATCACACGCGTTGTACGTGCCGTATCCTCTTGCTTGTCCACATAGGTTTCGCGAAGCGCGCCGGCGATAAAACCGTATTTGGCATCCGTAATGGCCTGCTCGCTATCTTCGTTTATTGCATTGCGCAGGCGTTGCACTTCGCGGTTACGGACTTCAATAATATCCTTCCCATTGGGAAACTCCTGTACGGTCTTCTCCAAATCCTCGTCATTCTCCAGCAACTTAATAGCAAGAAAGCGCGTGGAGTATTTATACCGTATATTCTCGTTGACACTGATTATGCGTTTCACCTCTTCAATGCTCCGCTCCAATTCCGGCCCGTGATTGATATGGATGTGGCGGTAAAAGCCTGCCGGATGCTCCTTCTCCTCCTTATGAGTGCCGAAGTCATGGTCGGGTACATACTCCTTGTGCCAGTTGCGCAAATCATTCAGGATTTCGGCACGTATCTTACCTTTTTTATCCAGAAAATCACCACCCTCGTAAATGCCGATGATAATATGGAAAAGCTGTTCTATGCCTTTTCCGGTACGACTGATGGTAGGCAGCATCGGCACGCCGAACAACTGACCGAGCTTTACGTAATCCAACGTGTTCCCGCTTGCTTCCAGTTCGTCGTACATGTTAAGCGCGATAACCATGCGCACGTTCATGTCAATCAACTGGGTGGTGAGATACAGGTTCCGTTCCAGATTGGAAGAGTCCACCACATTAATAATGATATCCGGAGTTTCGTTGATGATGTGATGGCGCACATAAATCTCTTCGGGAGAATAGGCAGAAAGCGAATAAGTGCCAGGCAAGTCAACGATGCGGAAATGATACCCCTGAAAGTCAAAATACCCCTCTTTAGCATCTACGGTGACACCGCTGTAATTACCCACATGCTCGTGCGAACCCGAGGCGATGTTGAAAAGGGATGTCTTGCCGCAATTGGGATTACCCACCAAAGCGACATTGATGGTGCGGCGTTTTCCCAAAGCGATACGTTTCAGTTCCTCTTCGTCCAAACGCATATCTTCGCTCCATCCCTCGTGATAGTCGAGCTGCACGGACTCCCGACACATTTCCTTTTCACCGACAATCTCAATCATCTCAGCTTCCTGACGCCGTAAAGAGATTTCATATCCCATCACCTTATACTTGATGGGGTCTTTCAGAGGGGCGTTCAGCAACACCTCAACGGTTTTCCCCTTGATAAATCCCATTTCCACGATTCGCTTACGGAAACCTCCGTGTCCCAGCACTTTAACGATTACTCCCTTCTCACCGGTTTTCAATTCGGACAAACGCATAGTCTTCTGCCTTTTTTATTTTTGCCGCAAAGATAAAGGATAAGTCCGTATAGCGCAAATAATTTAGAATGTTTTTAAATAAGAGGTATCAAAGAGAGCCGATTCTGCATTGTAAGCAAGCTGACAACGGTCTGCCAAAGCAACCTTTCGGCACGGAAGTAACAAAATCCGGGAAGAAACATGTATATTTGCCGCTATGGAAAAGGAAAAAGTAGCACAATATATCAACCGGAAACAGCTTTTGCAACCGACAGACAAGGTACTTGTCGCCCTAAGTGGCGGTGCAGATTCCGTCGCTTTATTACGACTGTTGCAAGCGTCGGGCTACGACTGCGAAGCTGCGCACTGTAATTTTCACTTGCGAGGTGCAGAATCCGACAGAGATGAGGCATTTGTCCGCCAACTGTGCGTAAAACAACAAGTACCACTACACACCGTCCACTTCGACACCGCGCGCACTGCCGAAGAACGGCACATCTCCATTGAAATGGCCGCACGCGAACTACGTTACGGATGGTTTGAGGAAATACGGCAGAAAATCAATGCCGATGCCATTGCTGTGGCCCATCACCAGGACGACAGCGTGGAAACCCTCCTGCTGAACCTGATACGTGGTACGGGCATCAACGGGTTACGGGGAATACGCCCAAAAAACGGGCACATCGTACGTCCGCTGCTTTGCCTGGAACGCAAAGAAATCATCAGTTATCTGAACCGCATAGGGCAGGATTACGTAACGGACAGCACCAATCTGCAGGATGAATACACTCGTAACAAAATACGCTTGAACCTGTTGCCCATGATGCAGGAAATCAACCCATCCGTCAAAGAAAGCATTCTCAATACCGCCGGGCATCTGGATGGCGCATCCGCCATATATAAACAAGGGATAGACGAAGGCATAAAACGGGTGCGGACAGCAGAGGGCATCTGCATCGAGAGACTGATGCAGGAACCGGCCCCCGCAACATTACTGTTTGAAATCCTATACCCGCTCGGCTTTAACACTGCCCAAATCAGAGACATATACCGTTCGCTGGAAGGACAGCCGGGAAAAATCTTCACTTCGGAACATTGGTGCATCGTGAAAGACCGCGAATATCTGCTGATTGAAGCACACCGACACCCCATACAACCCGCACTGGCAATGGAAGAACATGTCTTTACCCCGGACTTTGTCATTCCCCGCGACAAGAACACTGCCTGCTTTGATGCGGACAAACTGACACATCCTCTCCTTCTGCGCCCCTGGCGACAAGGGGACTCTTTTATTCCATTCGGCATGAAAGGCCGGAAAAAAGTAAGCGACTATATGACCGACCGGAAGTTCTCCCTTTTGCGCAAAGAGCAGCAATGGGTATTATGTTGCGGCGAAGAGATTATCTGGCTGATAGGTGAAAGAACGGACAACCGTTTCCGCATCGGTGCCTCTACAAAACGGGTACTCACAGTCCGGCTTCTTCCCGCCGGGGACAGTCCTGTCACACCCTGAGACCTAAGCGGTATAACTCTGCATCCGAAGAGTACCCCATTATCCATTCATCTTTAGGTTAGAGATACAGAACTTTAACCTAAAAACGGATCTCTCCAGCCAAAAGACACCCATCTTCAGGCCGGAGATAAAGTTCTTCTCCTATATTTACCGGCTTCTTACCTGAAGAGAACATCTCTCCTCTCCGACAAGAATCCTTCTCCTTAAGAACCTGCTTAAATCTTCTTCAGCACTCCTTGTTTGAAGATATTTTTCTATTTTTATTCGTCACATACCCCGTTATGCTTCTTATAAAAAACAAACCGAATAGAGTTTCAAAAGAGGCTGAAAATACTCTTTGAACTCAATTTATGCCCGAAGGCAGATATGTCAGAATCTACTTACAAGATAATCCTATTTTCCTTCTGCTTCTTAAAGCAATCGGCAAGCAAGGCGGCAAACGGCGTATCAAAAGTACGGGCCTTTTGCGGACACCCTTTTACACAAGCACAGCAGCGAATACACTTTTCCACATCGGTACTACATTCATCGCCCTTCGCGATAGCGCCTGCCGGACAATGCTTCACGCAGTATCCGCAATGGTTGCAAAGTTCTGTGTCGACAGCCGGAATGCGCGGCATAGGAACTCCGCTTTTGCGTAGTTTCACCACCTTCCGCAAGAAACGGAATAACGGAAAAAACGCCTGACGGGGACGTTGAATACGGTTGACGTCAACGGCATAGAGCTTATCCATGTCGGCTGCCGCTTCGATTTTAGTCCGTATCTTAGCGCCGAAAGTTTCTGCAAACTGCAAGTCATCTGCATCCGGCCGCCCTGCAGCTATGGGATTTTGCTGCGTACTGTACGAGTGCTCGCCTACAAACGTAGCACCGGCAATCACTTTAAATCCTCTGTCCGATGCAAATGCGTCCAACTCCACCAATGCTTTTTCATAGGCACGGTTACCATACACAGCAACCAGCACCGCCGGAGCACTGGAAGCATGAACGTCTTTCATCCGCTCCAATGCCAGGGGTGCCACCTTCCCGCCATAGACGGGGACGGTTATCACCGTCAATGTGCTTTCAGGAATTTCCAATTTGCCGGCCGGGTGGAAAGTAAGGTCTGTCCGGGCAACATCGGAAATGCCCGTACCGCGAACAATCGCCTCGCCCACTTGTTTAGAGGTATGGGTAGGCGAAAAAGTAATCAAACGAACTGCATATATATTCATAAATCTGTTTCTTATATAATAATGAAACAAAGATAGACTTTTAAAATTAAAAAAAAGACGATTTATTTATGAAACCAAAAATTATTATTACCTTTGTGCCGTTGAAACATTCTGCAACTCCTTGCTGAGGTGAGGATTGTTAGTCAGATTTCCGGTTCAATAACAAATATCCCTATTAAATCATAATTTACAAAAGGTAGACTTACCGATATAAGTAAAAACCATTCACACATATACTATATGTATAATATCATTCAATTAAACGACAAAAATTTGTCGGAACTGCAAGCTATTGCCCAAGAATTGGGTATCAAAAAAACAGACTCTCTCAAAAAAGAAGAACTCGTTTACAAGATACTTGACGAACAAGCCATTGCTGGAGCAACCAAGAAAGTAGCAGCCGACAAATTAAAAGAAGAACGTAAAGGGGACAAGCAAAAACGTTCTCGCGTAACGGTCAAGAAAGAAGCAGCGGACAAGGTATTCACAGCCAATAAGAACGGTGAACTCACAAAAGGGAAAACCGAAGAAGCACCTGCCGTACAAGCCTCCGTACAAGCAGCAGAGGCGGCTAAAGAGCCGACCGTAGCCGCAACTCCCGCAGCAGAGACTGAAGTTCCCAAACGCAAACCGGGACGTCCTCGCAAAGTAAAACAAGAAGCGGCTCCCGCAGCGGAAACACCTAAAACCGTTCCGGCAGAAACTAAAGTAGAAACTACAGAGCCGAAAAAAGCAGAACCCAAGAAAGTTGTTGCAGCCCCCCAGCCTACACCAGATGAAAGTCCTGTCTTGCCGGAAGCAGAGGATGACTTTATCCCCATCGAGGATTTGCCAACCGAAAAAATAGAACTGCCGTCAGAGCTCATCGGCAAATTCGAAGCCACCAAAGCAGAAACTCCCGTTCCTGCAACAGAGCAACCGCAACAACGCTCCCGTCTTCGCCTCCGCGATAACAATACGCCATACAACAACAATCGTAACAATAACAACCAGCGTCCTGCACAACAGCAGCAACGTCCTGCACAACAACAGAACAACAACGAGAATTATGTTGCTCCCGAACGCAAGCCGGCAATAGAACGTGAAAAGGCGTACGAATTCGACGATATACTCACAGGAACCGGCGTATTGGAAATCATGCAGGACGGTTATGGATTCCTGCGCTCATCCGATTATAACTACCTTTCTTCTCCCGATGATATTTACGTTTCACAATCACAAATCAAGCTGTTCGGCCTGAAGACCGGTGATGTAGTGGAAGGTGTTATCCGTCCACCCAAGGAAGGAGAGAAATATTTCCCGCTGGTAAAAGTATCCAAGATTAACGGACGTGACCCAGCTTTTGTACGCGACCGTGTACCGTTCGAACATCTCACCCCGCTCTTCCCGGACGAGAAATTTAAACTTTGCAAAGGCGGATATTCCGACTCCCTGTCTGCCCGCGTAGTAGACCTCTTTGCGCCCATTGGTAAAGGCCAGCGCGCACTAATCGTAGCACAGCCCAAAACGGGTAAGACTATTCTGATGAAGGACATTGCCAACGCCATTGCAGCCAACCACCCGGAAGTGTACATGATTATGCTATTGATTGATGAACGTCCGGAAGAAGTTACCGACATGGCCCGTACCGTAAATGCAGAGGTTATTGCCTCTACTTTCGACGAACCGGCAGAACGTCACGTGAAAATAGCAGGCATTGTTTTGGAGAAAGCCAAAAGAATGGTAGAATGCGGACATGACGTTGTTATCTTCCTTGACTCCATAACACGTTTGGCACGTGCCTACAATACTGTTTCCCCGGCTTCGGGTAAAGTATTGTCCGGAGGTGTGGACGCCAACGCACTGCACAAGCCGAAACGCTTCTTCGGTGCTGCCCGCAACATTGAAGGTGGTGGTTCGCTGACCATCCTTGCTACGGCGCTTATAGATACCGGTTCCAAAATGGACGAAGTGATCTTTGAAGAGTTCAAAGGTACTGGTAATATGGAACTGCAACTCGACCGCAACCTGTCCAACAAGCGCATCTTCCCGGCTGTCAATATCGTTGCTTCCAGCACTCGTCGCGATGACTTGCTGCAAGACAAGCAAACGCTGGATCGCATGTGGATTCTCCGCAAGTATCTTGCCGATATGAACCCGATAGAGGCAATGGACTTCGTAAAAGACCGTTTGGAAAAAAACAAAGACAACGATGAATTCCTGATGAGCATGAACGGTTAAATGCCTACACGGAAAAGAACCAACTAAGATATAAAAGCAAACATTTGAAAAAGAGCGGAATAGCATAAGTTATTCCGCTCTTTTTCAATGTTATTATATAATAAAAAGCAAAAGTATGGAGAATAAACATGATTTCAGTTTTCCCGTCAGTTGGAACGGATATATTTTATGCTTCAAGGCAATCTGCTGCAAAGCCATAATAATATTCTGTCCTTAAAAGAAGGCAGTTACAGGTATTTTTTGTACTTTTGCGCCTCAATAAGAGTAATTTGTAATTTAGTAATTGTAATTAGATACTATGTTCGATAATTTAAGCGAGAGACTTGAGAGGTCGTTTAAAATTTTGAAGGGTGAAGGTAAAATCACCGAAATTAATGTAGCGGAAACGCTGAAAGACGTGCGTAAAGCACTTTTGGATGCTGACGTAAACTATAAGGTTGCCAAGAGTTTTACTGATACCGTTAAGGAAAAAGCTTTAGGACAAAACGTGCTGACAGCTGTAAAACCCAGCCAGTTAATGGTAAAAATCGTACACGATGAGTTAACACAACTCATGGGTGGCGAAACTGCGGAAATCAATATTGATTCCAAACCGGCTGTTATTTTGATGTCCGGTCTGCAAGGTTCCGGTAAGACTACTTTCTCCGGAAAGTTGGCACGCATGCTGAAAACAAAGAAGAATCGCAAACCATTACTGGTAGCTTGTGACGTTTACCGTCCGGCAGCTATCGAACAGTTGCGTGTATTGGCAGAACAAATTGAAGTGCCGATGTACTCAGAACTGGACAGCAAAAATCCGGTAGAGATTGCACAACACGCCATTCAAGAAGCTAAAGCCAAAGGATATGACCTCGTAATCGTCGATACAGCCGGTCGTCTGGCCGTAGACGAAGAGATGATGAACGAAATCGCCGCCATCAAATCCGCCATCAATCCGAATGAAATCTTGTTCGTAGTGGATTCCATGACCGGACAGGATGCCGTAAACACAGCCAAAGAATTCAACGAACGTCTAGACTTCAATGGTGTGGTATTGACCAAGTTGGACGGTGACACTCGCGGTGGTGCCGCCCTTTCTATCCGTACTGTAGTAAACAAGCCTATCAAGTTTGTAGGAACCGGCGAAAAGCTGGACGCTATCGACCAATTCCACCCTGCCCGTATGGCAGACCGTATTCTAGGTATGGGCGACATCGTGTCATTGGTAGAGCGTGCACAAGAACAATATGATGAAGAAGAAGCCAAACGTCTGCAAAAGAAAATTGCGAAGAACCAGTTTGACTTCAACGACTTCCTGAGCCAGATTGCACAAATCAAAAAAATGGGTAACTTGAAAGAACTCGCTTCCATGATACCGGGGGTAGGCAAAGCTATCAAGGATATCGATATTGACGACAATGCTTTCAAAAGCATCGAAGCGATTATCTACTCCATGACTCCGGAAGAACGCAGCAACCCGGCCATCCTAAACGGCTCGCGCCGCCAGCGTATCGCCAAAGGTAGCGGCACGAACATTCAGGAAGTAAACCGTTTGCTGAAACAGTTCGACCAGACCCGTAAAATGATGAAAATGGTGACCGGCAGCAAAATGGGCAAGATGATGCCGAAACTGAAACGATAAGAAAGAAAAATATCCCGCATATAAATCCCGCTAATTTCATAGTTCGAATGAAGTCAGCGGGATTTTTGCTTTATTCGGTTATTTGACCTATTTTTGCGAATAATGCCATGTAAATAATAACCAATACAATAAAATTGAATATGACACTAATTGACGGAAAAGCAATTTCCGAACAGATAAAACAGGAAATTGCAACAGAAGTAGCTGAGATAGTGGCGCGCGGCGGAAAACGCCCGCATTTAGCAGCTATCCTTGTAGGACACGACGGTGGCAGCGAAACCTATGTAGCAGCCAAAGTAAAAGCTTGTGAAGCATGCGGATTCAAGTCCTCGCTCATTCGTTATGAGACAGATGTAACGGAAGAAGAGCTGCTGGCAAAAGTGCGCGAACTGAATGAGGATGCAGATGTAGACGGTTTTATCGTCCAGCTGCCTTTGCCAAAACATATATCGGAACAAAAAGTGATTGAAACAATCGACTACCGCAAGGATGTGGATGGCTTCCATCCTATCAATGTAGGACGTATGTCCATAGGATTGCCTTGTTACGTTTCCGCAACTCCTAACGGAATTCTCGAATTGCTGAAAAGATACAAAATAGAAACTTCCGGAAAGAAATGCGTTGTACTGGGGCGCAGCAATATCGTAGGCAAGCCCATGGCTGCCCTAATGATGCAAAAGGCTTATCCCGGTGACGCCACAGTAACCGTTTGCCACAGCCGCAGTAAAGACCTGGTAAAAGAGTGCCAAGAAGCCGATATTATCATCGCAGCTATGGGACAACCTAACTTTGTAAAAGCGGAAATGGTGAAAGAAGGCGCAGTTGTCATTGACGTAGGTACTACCCGTGTACCGGACGCAACCAGAAAATCCGGTTTCAAGCTGACCGGTGATGTCAAGTTCGATGAAGTAGCTCCCAAATGTTCATTCATCACTCCCGTACCTGGTGGTGTAGGTCCCATGACCATTGTCTCTTTAATGAAGAATACATTGTTGGCAGGCAAGAAAGCTATTTATCAATAATAAGGATGATGAAAGCGCTCATCTCCCTTATCTTTCTACTATATAGCGTAACCCTTTCCTCACAGGAAAGGATTACGCTATTATTTGTAGGAGACTTAATGCAACACCGGGCGCAAATAGATGCCGCCCGCACT
>ENA-OROM01003334-OROM01003334.1-human-gut-metagenome-genome-assembly--contig:-NODE-3334-length-10478-cov-2.326777_pt1 | contig 10478 bp, 6 predicted proteins | sample MGYA00242129_ERZ509050 | MGnify/ENA primary metagenome ERZ509050 (study PRJEB26280, sample SAMEA2338701) | human gut metagenome | biome: human gut; feature: human-associated habitat; material: faeces...
GTATGCGGAAGCATAGGAAATCGTTCCAAACTTACTCATGATCAGAGGATAAACGCACATGATCACGACCGGAATGGCAAACACAGCTACCAGTGCAAGATATTTTCCAAATACGATATCCCATACAGATACCGGTGCGGTCAGAAGAAGCTGATCCGTTTTCTGCTTGCGCTCTTCTGCAAGTACACGCATGGAAAGGATCGGCACACCGATCAGGAACACAAAGGTCAGTGCGCTTAAGGTAGTTTCAAATTTTGAATAGCCGCCTGAAAGCTGATATGCGGAAAAATAAATTCCGGTCAGCACCAGGACAAAAAATATGAAGAGATATCCAACCATGGAGGTCAGATAGCTTTTCAGTTCTCTTTTAAAAATCGCTGTCATGACTGATCCCCCTCTTTCTCATCAGAAGCCTTCTCTGGTTCCCCGTTTTTTTCTTCCTGAGTTTTTTCTTTTTCCGATGATCTGTCTTCTACCGGTTTCCATTGTGAGCTTTCCGGTTTTCCGGCGGATTTTTTCTCTCCTTCGGTAAGTTCAAGGAATACATCCTCAAGGGAAACTCTCTTAACCTGCATCTCGTAGATTGGACAGTTCGCTTTTGCCATAGCGTAGAAGACTTTTTCACGGATATCCACATTTTCCTGAATGGAAAGTTTTGTTTTCCACAATTTTTCATCGCTGTCATAGGACATTTCCACTCCGGTTACGCCTTCGATCGTTTCCAGAGCTTTTCGAATCGTGTCTTTCTCGCCTTTTACCTTCATAAGGAGGCTGTTGGAGCCTGCTGCCAGACGTTCCAGATTATCCGGTGTATCACTGGCTACCAGCTTTCCATGGGAAATGATCAGAACATAATCACACACTGCTCTTACCTCGGAAAGGATATGGGAGCTTAGGATAACCGTGTGCTTCTGCTTCAGGCCTTTGATCAGGTCACGGATCTCGATGATCTGCTTCGGGTCAAGTCCTACTGTCGGCTCATCCAGGATGATCACTTCAGGATATCCCAGGATTGCCTGTGCAAGACCCACTCTCTGGCGATAACCTTTGGAAAGGTTTTTGATCAGACGGTCTTTCATGTCTGTGATCTTTACCATATCCATGACTTCTTTTATCTGCTTGTCTTTTTGGTTTCTTGGGATTTTTTTCAGATCAGCCGCAAATTTCATGTACTCAAGAACAGTCATGTCAAAATAGAGCGGCGGCATTTCCGGCAGATAGCCGATACATTTCTTGGCTGCCTCCGGTTCCTCCAGAATATCATGACCATCGATCATCACTTTTCCTTCTGTGGAAGCAATGTATCCTGTGATCATGTTCATAGTTGTTGATTTTCCTGCACCGTTGGGGCCCAGGAATCCGTAAATTTTCCCCTTTTCGATCTGAAAGGAAAGATGGTCAACTGCAGTATGATCACCATACTTTTTGACCAGATTACTTACTTCGATCACTTTACTCTCCTCCTTTTATTCTCAGGGAAATACTTTTTTTAATTATCGATTTCCCATTTTATAAGATGCCAGAGGCAAAAGGTCCTGAAACTGAAGCCCTTGACTCTGGCGTCTTTTCAATACCAATAGAAAATGCCCCTGGATGAAACAGAGAATGGGGGAAATCCAGGGGCATCTCTATCGGATTATAGTGTAAAAGTAATTTGTGATAAAAGTAGGATAAATTTGTGATAATTTTGTGAAACTCCCGGACAAAAAAATCTCCTGTCGGACAGATTTTGACTTTGTTCGACAGGAGGTAACTTATGCCAGTGGCTCTCTGAGCGGTGTTCCGGCTTTTCTCGGATATTTGCCTGGGGTGTTCTTTACCTTCTCGATAATGACCAGGGAGCGGCCAATCTCAGATCCCGGAAGGTCAAAGTACTGAATATCCCTGATCTTTCCACCAAGGATCTTTACTGCTTTCTCTGCTGCTTCTGCTTCTTCCTTTACAGAACCGGATTTATAGGAGACAAAAAGCCCTCCGACTTTTACATACGGGAGACAGTATTCAGACAGGGTTGCAAGTCCGGATACTGCTCTGGATACGCAGAGATCATATTTTTCTCTGTAGGCTTTGTTTTTTGCATATTCTTCAGCTCTTCCGTGAATGGCGGAAATCCCCTCCAGGCCCAGGAGCGCAAAGGTTTCTTCCAGGAATTTTACTCTTTTATTGAGGGAGTCCAGAAGGCAGGCTTCCACCTCCGGGAAGGCAATCTTCAAGGGAACACCCGGGAATCCGGCGCCGGTTCCGATGTCCATAACGGTTTTTATCTTACCCATATCTACAGCCTTGACGCAGCAGAGGCTGTCCAGGAAATGTTTCACGAGAACCTCGTCAAATTCTGTGATACCGGTGAGGTTCATGACTTTGTTTTTTTCTACAAGATATTCGTAGAATCGGATAAACTGGTTTTTCTGCGTGTCACTGAGTGTGATCCCAAGCTCCTCGCAGCCTTTTTCCAGGATTTCTAAATTGTACATGCAGCTTCCTCTCTTATTTTCTGTGTTTTATTGTTATTCGTTGTATTATCCGTGTTTATGTCCGGATCTGCTTTCCAGATATACAAGAAGCACGGAAATGTCAGCCGGGGATACACCGGAAATACGGGACGCCTGGCCGATGGACACCGGTCTGTAGGCTTCCAGCTTCTGGCGTGCCTCAATGCGGAGGCTTCCTACATCTTCGTAATCAATGTCTTCCGGAAGCTTTTTCTGCTCCAGTTTCTTAAATTGCTCTACCTGCTTCATCTGACGGCGGATGTAGCCATCATATTTGATGTTGATCTCTACCTGCTCACATACATCTTCCGGAAGCTCCGGTCTTTCTTTATCGATGGGTGCAAGCACCTTATAGTTAAGCTCCGGCCGACGGATCAGCTCTGCAATGGTGGTTCCGGATTTCAGAAGGGTACTGTTCAGAGATTCCAGAAGGCTCTGTACCTCTGCAGAACCACCTACGGTTGCATGTTCCACTCTCTCGATCTCTTCCTGGATCCGGCGCTCTTTTTCCTGTAATTTATGGTATGTCTCATCATCGATCAGGCCGACCTCCCAGCCTTTTTTACGAAGACGAAGATCTGCGTTGTCCTGGCGGAGGAGCAGACGGTACTCAGCACGGCTTGTCATCATTCGGTACGGCTCATGGTTCTCCTTTGTTACCAGATCATCGATGAGAACGCCAATATATGCCTCTGAGCGGTCCAAAATCAGCTGTTCCCGGCCTTTTACCTCCATAGCTGCATTAATTCCCGCTATGAGGCCCTGAGCGGCTGCTTCCTCATATCCGGAGCTTCCGTTAAACTGTCCGCCGCTGAAAAGGCCCTTGATCTTTTTGAATTCCAGTGTGGGATAGAGCTGGCGCGGATTAATGCAGTCATACTCAATAGCGTAAGCATTTTTTACAATCCTGGCGTTCTCCAGACCCGGTACGGAATGGTACATCTCGTACTGAACATCCTCCGGCAGGGAGCTGGACATTCCGCCGATGTACATTTCATTTGTGTAAAGACCTTCCGGTTCGATAAATACCTGATGGCGTTTTTTGTCTGCAAAACGAACTACTTTATCCTCAATGGACGGACAGTAACGTGGTCCGGTTCCTTCGATCATTCCGGAATAAAGGGGGGATCTGTCCAGATTTGCACGGATGATCTCGTGTGTTTTTTCGTTTGTATAGGTCAGCCAGCAGGATTTCTGCTCGATCTGTACAGATTCCGGGTCTGTGGAAAAAGAGAATGGTACGACTCTTTCATCTCCGAACTGCTCTTCCATCTTAGAATAATCAATGGTGTTTCCGGCGATTCTGGCCGGAGTTCCTGTTTTGAAGCGGAACATTTCGATCCCCAGCTTTTTCAGGGAATCCGTAAGGTAATTGGCTGCCTGAAGGCCGTTCGGTCCTGTATAGTTGCTGACGTCGCCGTAAATGCAGCGGGCCTTGAGGTAGGTTCCTGTACAGAGGACTACAGCTTTTGCGTGGTAGGTGGCTCCTGAGAAGGTTTTTACACCGGTGATGTGCCCGTCTTCTACCAGAAGCTCGGTCACTTCACCCTGGCGGATAGTTAAGTTCTCTGTATTTTCCAGTGTCTTTCTCATTTCTGTGCTGTAGGCCTGTTTATCGGCCTGTGCACGAAGGGAATGGACTGCAGGGCCTTTGGACTGGTTGAGCATTTTGGACTGGATGAAGGTTTTGTCTATGTTTTTACCCATTTCCCCACCAAGAGCATCCAGCTCACGGACGAGATGGCCTTTGGAGCTGCCGCCTACATTGGGGTTGCAGGGCATAAGGGCGATGCTGTCTACGCTGACTGTGAACATGACTGTGTTGAGCCCTAAGCGGGCGCATGCCAGTGATGCTTCGCAGCCTGCGTGGCCGGCGCCTACTACTATGATGTCGAAAAACTGTTCCAGATTTTTCATGCTTTTTCTCCTTTATTTTTTCTTTTATTTTTTCTCTTTATTTTTCTTTGTGATTTTCTTTTTCTTTGTTTATTGTGTGGTTGGTTTTTGGTTTTATTTTTACTTTCTTGCTTGGCAGAAGGCCTGGTTTTTTTGCTTTGGGAAGCTGTGGAAAACCGCAAAGGGGCCGTAAAGCCACGGCCCCTCTGCACACCCCTCGGGCTTTTTTTTAAGGAGTTCTTGGTTGTGGTGACGGGAGGTTGTTGACTTGTGGTTGTATTCTGCGGTGTTGGGGATGTGGGAGGTTGTGCCGATGTGGATTTCTGTACTCTTCGGTATTGGAATGCGGGAGGTTGAGCCGATTTAGGTGATGGGGACGGCGAGGCGCTTTGCTGTCGCCTGGGGATGGGAAGATTTTTTATTTTTTGCTTGCAACGGTGGGGGAATTACATGTATAGTTGGGTATTGGGACGTCGTGTGAATGTGGGGTTTTCAGGAATGATAGTGAATGAGAAATTTTATTATTTATCGAACGAGAATTAAATTCACGAGGGCGTTCTTGTTGGTGTGGCTGGTGAGGGTGGAGATGGATGGGACTGATTGAGCTTGCTGGCTGCGAGATGTAATGAGTTGAGTTGTATATTATAAGAAGATTAATTGGAGGTTGTTTATGAGATTACGTAATATTCCTGGGGCTAAGGATGCTATTTTGGAGTGTGATTGGGTGATTGATGAGCCGGAGAGGTTTAAGGGGAAGTGGGAGAGTGTTTTTGGGGAGAAGAGACCGCTTTTTCTTGAGGTTGGCATGGGAAAAGGGCGTTTTCTGATGGATATGGCGCGTCTGCATCCTGAGAGGAATTTTGTTGGAATTGAGATGTATGACAGTGTGCTGCTTCGGGCACTGCAGAAGAGGGAGGAGCTTGAGGAAGCCGGGGAGAAGTTTTCCAATCTGGTGTTTATCCGTGTGGATGCAAGGCTTCTGCCGGAGATTTTTGAGAAGGATGAGGTTGACGGGATTTATCTGAATTTTTCCGACCCGTGGCCTAAGGCCCGTCATGCCAAGAGAAGGCTGACTTCCAGGGAGTTTCTGAAGAGATATGAGCAGGTCCTGAAGAAAGAGGGGGCTGTGGAATTTAAGACGGATAACCGTGGGTTATTTGAGTTTTCTCTGGAAGAGGTGAAGGAGTCCGACTGGAATCTGGAGGTTTGTACATTTGATCTGCATCATGATGAGGAACTGGTTAAGGGAAATGTGATGACAGAGTATGAGGAGAAGTTTTCTTCCATGGGTAATCCGATCTGCAAGATGGTGATCAGACAGAAATAGAGGCGATAAAATGCAGGAAGAGATTTTTGAAAAGTATCCGATTCCGAAGGCGTATTTTAAGCTGGCGCTTCCGGTTGTGTTCAGTATGGTGATTTCGCTGATCTATAATATGGTAGATACTTATTTTATTGCGGGAACCGGAAATACGGATCTGGTGGCGGGTGTTGCACTGGGTACGCCGATCTTTACGCTGATGATCGCCCTTGGAGATATTTTTGGCCTGGGCGGAAGTTCTTTTATTTCCAGGCTTTTCGGGGAAAAGAAATTCGAGGATGCGAAGAGGATCAGTGTGTTCAGTTTTTATGGGGCCATTGTCTGCGGTGTGGTGGTTACCGTTGTTCTGATGCTTTTGCGAAGCCCTATTCTGGGGTTGCTGGGTGCAAGTGAGGCAACCTGGGAGTATGCTTCTCAGTATTATACCTGTATCGCACTGGGCGCTCCGTTTATCATTGTGGCGTTGACGCCGTCCAATCAGCTGCGTACAGAGGGTTTTGCCACAGCATCTATGATCGGTTCTGTGCTTGGTGCGGTTGTGAATATCATTCTGGACCCGGTGATGATCTTCGGGCTTGGCTGGGGTGCGGCAGGTGCTGCCACAGCTACGGTGATCGGAAATGTATGTACGGATATTTTTTTCGTGTGGTTTCTTATTAAGAAGAGCAGAAATCTCTCTGTGAACCCTAAGGGATTTCATATTTCAGGGGCGGAAATCGGAGCGGTTTTTGCAATTGGGATTCCGGCGTCGGTGACAAATCTGATGCAGAGTATCGGGATTGCTCTTACCAACCGTGCGTTGTTGGGATTCGGTGATGATAAAGTTGCGGCTATGGGTATCGTCATGAAGATCAATATGATCGCGGCGCTGGTGCTTGTTGGCTTTGCTTTTGGCGGGCAGCCGCTGATCGGGTACAATTATGGTGCGAAAAACCGCGAGAGACTGAAGGGAACGCTGAAATTTGCCTATCTGTTTGAGGGCGGGCTGGCTCTTGTCCTGATGGCTGTACTTGGATTTTTTGCCCCGCAGCTGGTGCGGATCTTTATGAGTGATCCTTCCGTTGTGGAAAACGGCGCACTGATGCTGCGCCTGCAGCTGGCAGGTATGGGAGTTGTGCTGATCAGTACCTGTACCTTCCAGTCAGCAGGACAGGCAGTGGGAGCGTTTCTTTTGTCCGTCAGCAGACAGGGCGTGATCTTTGCTATTGTGCTGAATGTGGCGCTTCGGGTTGCCGGATACCATGGTGTTCTGGCATCCCAGGCGATTTCGGATCTGCTTACCGCGGCGCTTGCAGTGGTGCTGGTTGTGCGGTGGTGGAAGTCCGTAGAGTTTTAAATTTGTTGTGAATAAGATTTTTTTCAGGCTGATCGGGAAACTGACCGGCCTGTTTTCATATAATAAATAAGGAAAAGGGGGAAAGAAAGCTTGAAAAAAAGAAAATCCGGTTCATTCCGACGAAATCTCAACAGTTTAAACCGCAGCATCAACAATCAGGTAGCCCAGATCAGAAATTCGCTGTCAGAAATAGAAAAAACACTGAACAAAATTGCATCAAATGAAGATACAAAAAATAAAAAAGATAAAAATAAAAAAAATTAAAAAAAGGTGTTGACTTTCACCGAACCATAACGTATAATACAACATGTCTTGAGGAACGGAACAAACGAAAGACAAACAATTGAATATGCGTCTTTAGCTCAGTTGGTAGAGCACCTGACTCTTAATCAGGGTGTCCAGGGTTCGAACCCCTGAAGACGCATTAAAAGCACTGTTTTTGCAGACATGGGAGCTGCGGGGACGGTGTTTTTTTGTGCTTGAAATCAGTGTTTATGCGTGTTCCGGAATTTTTGAGGTTTTGTCTGGGCGGAGTGAAATGAAACGAAATCGGGGTAAAATCGGGAAACAGTAAAATGCCGATCATCAGATGTGATCAGAGTGTCCGATTTAGACACCATGATTATAGGTATAGATCCTTTGGATAAAGAAAGGATGGTATACGATGGGGGTTTGTAAGAAGATAAAAAGGAAGGATGATCAGGAGCGGAATGTATGGGAGAATATCTCAGAAAAAAAGGAGGGCCGGGTCTTGGAACGGACCCGGCAGAGTATGAAAAGAAAAATAAGTAATGATCTATAAGATGAAAAAGCTTTGTGCTTTATTTGCTTAATAATATACCGTCAAAATGTGATGGAACTGTGAGAAGCATTTTAAAAATCTGTGATTAAAATCTAAATATCTCATAAAGTCTTATAAAATCCTGCGAAACTTCTCGACTGTTTGTTCAGACTAATCTGCAAGCGGATGTGAAAAAGACCATAAGGATGGAAAATTCTGGAATTTACTCAAAAATACTAAAAATTAAGAGGACTTTTGCAAGGCGATACGGTATAATAAACCATAGCATAAAAATCTGAAGTGGAAATGAAAGGTGACGGATGGGAATGCCTGTCTGTATTCAATTCTGAGACCTTCAGATAAAAAGGGAGGAAATAGCTATGGAGAGAGTGTTTGAGGCGATCAACGGAGTGTTCAGCTTTATCGGTCCACTGTCTGATTTTCTGTGGGATTTTCCTACAAATTTTGACTGGTACAGCAGCATTCCCATTCTGGGAAACATATCCTTTGCGATCATACTGCTTCTTGGATCCGGAATTTTTTTCAGTTTCAGGATTGGGTTCATGCAGGTGACCTATTTTAAAAAAGGAATCCGGACTATGACCGAGAAACGTGTCGTTGAAACAGGAATTTCACCACTGGCATCGTTTTTCTTAAGTTCGGCCATGCGTGTAGGACCGGGAAATATTCTGGGTGTAACAGGTGCTATTGCAGTGGGCGGCCCGGGAGCTTTGTTCTGGATGTGGATTTCCGCATTTTTCGGAATGGCAGTGGCATATATGGAAGGTGTCCTTGCCCAGATTTTTAAAGAAAAAAAAGACGACGAATTTGTAGGAGGTCTTCCTTTCTATGGAAGAAAACTTCTGGGAAACAAAGTTTGGATCGGAGTTTTTCTTTCCGTATTGTATATTCTGTACGCCCTTTGCTGTCTGCCTGCACAGGGATTTAATGTTGTTTCCTCAGTGGGACGTATGGCAGAGATTGTAACCGGAACAACCATCGCAAGCGGATCTGCCTTCTATTATATAGTAGGAGCACTGATCGTAGTTCTCACAGCAGCCATCGCATTTGGCGGAATCAAAAAAGTTTCCAAATGGACAGATATGATGGTGCCGGTGATGGCGGTGCTCTATATGGTAGTAGTATTACTTCTTATAATATTAAACTTTACCCGCATTCCATATTTCTTCGGAAGCGTTTTTGCAGGAGCATTTAAGCCGGACGCATTCTTTGGCGGTGTTTTTGGAACGGTTCTTGCACAGGGTGTAAAACGAGGCCTGATGTCCAATGAGGCAGGTCAGGGAACTATTACAATGTCAGCGGCGGCAGCAGATGCAAAACACCCATGTGAGCAGGGTGTGATCGCCTCCCTGGGAGTTTTTCTGGATACCATTGTGATCTGCACACTTACCGGATTTGTGGTAGTTATGGCTCATTGCTGGACCGGTGCGGATGCGGAAAACTGGCAGGCTCTTGATAAACTTCCGAAATATACGGAATCTATCGCTGTGCTGACTCCGGGAACTGCAATGAACGGAATCGTTACATTTCTTGTGACATTGTGTTTCTGCCTGTTTGCGTTTACCTGCCTTCTGGGAATGATCAGTTTCTCGGAAATTGCGGCAAATCGTATCCGCAAGGATAAGATCTGCATCAATATTGTACGTTGTATCGGCCTTTTTGTTGCCGCATTTGGAATCCTCTGCAATATTGCAGGACTGGAACTTGGAAACCTCTGGGCGTTTTCCGATCTGGGAAATATCCTGATCGTATATTTCAATGTTCCGATCGTGTATGTTGGCGCGAAATATGTTTTCCGTGCTACAAGACATTACAAAAAGAATGACGGAACCCCATTCACCTCAGAAATAATCGGCAGAAATGACTGCACTTACTGGGATGAACGTGCAAAGAAAAAATAATAAAATAACAGATCCCCTCATTGCAGAATGTGTCTGTAATGAGGGGATTTCTGCGTTTTTCCTTTTTGTTTGTAACATAGTAAAAAGATGTGTTATACTTAACCCTAAAGTGACTACATGGGGAGTAATTATGAAAACAAAGGATAAAGATAAGGGGATAGATTTTGTTATTGCTTGGGTTGATGGAAATGATCCGGCATGGCAGGAAGAAAAGAAAAACACCAGAATACAAAAAGGAATTTTCAGTGTGGATGACAGAAAGGAACGTTATCGGGATTGGGATAATCTGCATTATTGGTTCCGTGGAGTTGAGAAGTATGCACCGTGGGTAAGGAAAATCCATTTTGTTACCTGGGGGCATATCCCGGCATGGCTGGATACAGCGAATCCTAAACTGAACATTGTCAGACACGAAGATTTTATTCCCGGAGAATTCCGCCCTACATTTAACTCCCATACTATTGAATGGAATTTTCATAGAATTCCAGATTTATCAGAAAATTTTGTGTATTTTAATGATGATATGTTTTTATTAAAACCGATAACTGCTGAAGCCTTTTTCAGAAACGGCAGGCCGGTAGATATGATGGCTCTTCAACCGGATGTTGCCAATGCAGATGATGAAGTCATGCCATATATTTATCTGAATAACGCCATGCTCCTGGCGAAATATTTCGATAAACGGGATAATATAAAGAAGCAGCCCGGGGCATATTTTCATATAGGGTAT
>ENA-OROM01003335-OROM01003335.1-human-gut-metagenome-genome-assembly--contig:-NODE-3335-length-10477-cov-2.699386_pt1 | contig 10477 bp, 10 predicted proteins | sample MGYA00242129_ERZ509050 | MGnify/ENA primary metagenome ERZ509050 (study PRJEB26280, sample SAMEA2338701) | human gut metagenome | biome: human gut; feature: human-associated habitat; material: faeces...
TTTCTTGTTTTTAGATATCATCTTATGACCTGTATAAATAGTACTGGAAATCTGGAATATCCTTCTTTTTAATATTTTTCTGAGGATAAAAAAGTAATTCCACCTCTTTTGGTGGCATCATCTGGAGTTCTTCAATCGGAATTCCTCCCGCGTGATAACGTTCCATAATCAAAGATAATGTTCCGGATCCAATCTTATACCGATCCATGCTAGAACTTCTTAATTTTTATATTATATTGGCTTGAATCCTTTTCCACGCACTTCATTCGATTCCATTGTAACAAGAAACGCTGATGAATCTACTTTCTTTACAGCTTCTTGAATCGTATACATTTCTTTATTGTTACATGCACACATTAATACTTCTTTTTCACGTCCTGTATAACTTCCTTCTGCCTTAATCAAAGTTGCCCCTCGTTGTGATAGCTCATCAATTTTTGCCGCAATTTGTGGTCCCTTTTCTGTTACAATCAAAGCAAGTTTTCCAGCATCAACGCCATACATTAGCTTATCTACGACAAATGATAGAATATACGTTCCAATTAATCCATAAATAATCTTATCAATGTTTCCATGCATCAGAATTCCACCAATAATTACAATAATAAAATCCATAACAATGATAATTCTTGCTATAGAAATATGTGGCTTTGCCTTGTGTATTGCCATCAAAACAAAATCTGCTCCACCTGTAGAGGTATCTCTCATGTAAATTAATGCATATCCGATTCCTGAGAATACACTCATACAAATACAAGATAACATCATATCACCTTGGTAAATTGGAAACAATGGAACAACCCAGTCCATCAGTATATTAGAAATTAACATTGTCTTTATTGATCTTAAAAAAAATTGTTTTCCCAACAACTTGTAACAAATTAAACCAATTGGAATTTTCCAAAAATAATAAAACACGATTGCAATACCTGATATACCTGCTACCGGAAATCCAGATGCCACTGCAAAATTATAGACTCCAATCGCAATGAAAAAACCACCTACAATATCAAGTAAAATATCAATTAAAAATGTCTTTACCTTTGATTTCAATGTGAGTTCCTCCCTATTACGGAATCTTATTTCTTTTGCATCACAATACATTGATATGTTTGCAGTATTATTGAACCTGTAAGGATTTCATCAGTAATCAAATTTGTATAACATTCATTCAAAACCATCTTCACAGGATGTCTGTTAAAATTCTGAAGAAAATATACATCATCTTTCTGTTCTTTTCCACTTCTTTTTGAAACAGTAACTCCATAAGGTAATGTTTCCGTCAAATTTGCTTCCACATTTGCTTCCTCAATTACATCGCCCAAAAATTCTTTCAAAAATTCCAGATCTGGTTGAACAGCAACATAGTAAGCTTTTCCTTTGCCATACGCATTTTCTGTAATTGCTGGAGTATTTACATTGTAATCTTGCAAGTATGTTCCCAACGGCTTTGCAGTTTGAAGTGTCACAACTTCTCTTAACACACCGGCTTTATATACACCGTCTTTATAGGAGAAAGTATTTGGAAAATATTCATTCCCCACATCAATCTCATCAACTGATAATCCTAGCAATCTCTCATGTGGTCTCTCTCCAATAAAACATAAATCTGTTTCATTTACTACTCCACTCCAATAAGTTGTTACATATATTCCACCTGCTTCCACGTATGCTTCTACTTTATGAATATACTCTTTTTTATGCAAGTACAAGGTCGGAGCAACCACAAGCTGATAATCTAACAACTCTCGATCCATGGAAATTATATCAACTTCAATTCCTTTTTCCCAAAAAACCCGATAATATTTTAAAAGTTCTTCCGTATAATCAAATTTTCTCGATATTGCTTGTGCGTCAGAAAGAGCCCACCAATTTTCCCAATCCATAATAATAGCTACCTTCGCCCTATTACATGTACTTAGTATTTGACTGCTTAGCTTTTCTAGATCTTTGCCAATCCAAGCAACTTCTTGAAAAACTCTATTCTTTTCTGACGCATCATGACCAACAACCGCTCCATGAAACTTTTCACTCGATCCTCTGCTTTTTCTCCATTGAAAATAAAGAACACTATTCGAACCTAACGCAATTGCCTGCATTGAAGATAAGTAATTCATCCCCGGTCTTTTTACATTATTTTCCTCATCCCAATTCACAAGTGATGGTGTTGATTCCATCATCAAAAATGGCTTCTTCTGAAATCCTCTCATCTGGTTATGCATAAAGGCTGCCCACACAGCAATCGGTACTTCATCTTCTTTTGTATGCCAACTCGGATAAGAGTCCCAAGAAATCACATCCAACTCCTCTGCCCATTTATCATAATCCAATGGTGAAAAATACATCATCATGTTTGTTGTAACTGGAAGATCCGAATATGTTTTAACAGCTCGAATCTCTTCTCTACAAAAGTCCTGTAACTGTTCGCTCACAAATCTTTTCCAGTCCAATTTCAAACCGTGTAATTCATCCTCTCCCCTCGGAGAAGGTGAATGAATCTGTTCCCAATCGGTATAAGTATGACTCCAAAACGCACTCCACCATGCATGATTCAATGCATCCAATGTTTTGTATTTTTTTTTCAACCATTTCCGAAATGCTTTTTGACATTCTTCGCAATGACAAGAAGCATCCCTAAAATTTCCTCCGTATTCGTTTGATATATGCCAAAGAATTACTCCTGGATGTTTTCCAAAGCGTTCTGATAATTTCAAATCCAACTTTCTAGTTTTTTCTCTCATAACAGCAGACGTGTAACAAAAATTATGCCTTTTTCCTGGTAAATTCTGTATCCCGTTTTCATCTGTCTGCATTACTTCAGGATATTTTTGAGTCATCCAATTTGGCATTGCACCTGTTGGTGTAGCTAGATTTGTATAGATGCCATTGTCATATAAACGGTTAATTATTTCTTCTAAATAGTCAAACTGATATTTTCCTTCTTCTGGCTCTAAAAATGCCCACGAAAATATTCCTAGTGAAACATTATTTACATGCGCTAATTTCATTAACCGGATATCCTCTTCAAGAATATCCGGTCTATCTAACCATTGTTCAGGATTATAATCTCCACCATGCAGAAGACCTGGCATATTTATTTTTTTATATTCCATTTCTAATCCCTTTCTTTATAGATATCATTTATTATTTTACAGCTCCAGTAATACCTTCTGCAAAACTCTTCTGTAAAATAAAGAATACTAAGGCGGTAGGCAATGTACATATTAAGACTGCCAACATAAGCATTCCATAGTCTGTTACATATCCCTCTGTCAGATTTGCTACAACCATTGGCATTGTCATGCTCTTGGATTCTGTCATGATTACTTTCGGCCACATATAACTATTCCAAGCATTCATAAATGTAATAGTCATAGCCGCTGCATATGTTGATTTCATTGTAGGAATAAACATCTGAAAGAAGATTCTAATTTCCGAAAGTCCATCTAATCTGGCAGCTTCAATAATATCAAGAGGAAATGATCTTGCACTCTGCCGAAACATCATGATTAAAAATGGAGTTGATACCGTTGGTAAAATGAATCCCAACGCACTATTTAACATTTTCATTTTTGCAACCATCTGAAACAATGGGACCAATGTCGTAATAAATGGAACCATCATTGCAAGAAGAATCACATCCATCACGGCATCTTTTGCTTTATCATGATAAATTTCAAATCCATATCCTGCCAAGGAACATATCACCATCGAAACTATTGTAAGTAATATTGCATATTTAAATGAATTGACCAATGCAGCCCCTACATCTTGATTTGCCAGCAGATTTTTCAAGTTTTCTCCCAAATGAGAGCCAAACGATAATACACCTTTTGCTACATCCACACTTTTGTTTGTGGATGCACTTACCATCCAGTACAAAGGAAATACTGAAATAAAAGTAACCAAAATCAAGAATGCATACATTCCTATATTTTTCATTTTTTTAATCACGTTTATCACCCACCCTCATTTGTATAAATGCTAATACTGCAACCAACAGTAATATGAAGAAGGACATCGCTGCTGCATATCCAAAATTCGGCACATACTTAAAACATAAATTATATATGTAATGTGACATAGAGATTGAAGCATTCGCAGGACCTCCATCGGTCAAGTTAACTGATTCATCAAATAACTGTAATGTTCCATTTGTTGACATTATTGCTGTCAACAAGATAGTTGGTTTTAATAATGGAACAGTAATCTTAAAAAATGTCTGTATTGCTGATGCTCCATCAATTTTTGCAGCTTCGTATACTGAATATTCAATGTTTTGCAATCCAGAAAGGAAAAATACCATATTATATCCTGTCCATCTCCACAAAAGACCCAATAAGATAACCATTTTTGCCGCAAATGGTTGTGTCAAAAAATTATATGGTTTATCCAAAATTCCAATATTCACTAGAACATAATTTACTAATCCATTATTTGCAAACAAAGACCGAAAAATAATTGAATACGCAACCAATGAAGTTGTACACGGCACAAAAATCATTGTTCGGAAAAATCCTTTAAACCGTAAGTCTTTTTTATTTAGAATACAAGCTAACACCAACGCTACTACAAGCATAATGGGCACTTGAAGAATGAAATAAAAAAATGTGTTTTTTATTGACTGAATAAATACATCATCTTGAAACATTCTGATGTAATTTGTAAATCCAGCCATCTGCATATTTCTACCTTTCCCCGTCTGAAAAGATAAAACTAACGCTTTAATCATTGGCCAAAAACTAAACACCGCAATCAAAAATGTTGCTGGTGCCAAAAAAGCCCATCCTGTTAAATTATGCTTTTTTTCCAACGTCATTTTTCTTAGTTTGTTAGACACAAAAACTCCTCCTCTCTATCCATAAGGGTGATGGTTCTACATTCCATCCCCTTGTATGATAGGAATCTCTCTTACTGTCCCATATTAAAATTAACAGTATCTTCCGTTTTTTTAAGCTCTTTCTCTAAATCTGCACCATTTGTAATATTTGTTGTCGCAACAGAGATTGCGTCTCTTGCTTCATTGAAATATGGCCCCGTAATAATAGAAGGAACTTTTGTTGAATAGTCAACTATTTTTTCAAACACTGCATCACCAGAGAAAAATTCATTCGGTACTGCATATGCATCAGAATCTCCTGCTGGTGTCCATGTAGAAATTGCTCCACAAGAGAGAATATTATCATATAACTCTGTACTTCCAGCAAATGTAGACGCAAGAAAATCTTCTGCTAACTCTACGTTTCCACAATTCCCTGAGATTGCCCAGGAAGAACCTCCATTATTTGAATAGTTTGTGGCACCCTTTACATTTGTAAGTTTTGGAATATTTGTAATAGCCCATTTTCCTGACTGATCCTCAGCTGTCTGAATTGTTCCCATAATCCAACACCCATTAATCACACCTGCAACTTCACTGTTCACCATTGAGCCAGTGTATTCATCCCAGTTATTTACTTCCTGTAACACACCTGAATCTTTCATTTTACAATATGTATCAATTACCTTCTTTAAAGTGTCATTTTTTGCAATATTCGTTGTTCCATCTTCATTAAACAAAGATGCTCCTGCAGACTGTAACATCATCGTAAGCAAATCACATTCGCCTGCTGTCGTTGTCAATAATGGTTTTCCTGTTTTTTCCAGTACTACTTTGCCTTTTTCAATCCACTCATCCCAAGTAATATCTGTAAAATCTTCTAAAGTCATTCCAGCTTCTTGCAAAATATCTGTACGATAACAAGCAATTGCTGCTCCGTTGTCAAAAGGCACTCCATAGTGTTTTCCATCTACAACAGAAAAATCTGTTTTACCAGGAGCAAATTCTGAAAAATCAATTTTCTTTTCAGAAATTTCTTTAAATACATCTGGATAAGATAATACATTTTTTTGGAATGCCTGGTCTTGCAGCAAAAAAATATCTGGCAATGTGCTTAGATCTCCTGATATACCAGCCGTAGTAAGTCTAGACTGTACATCTACATCTCCAACTTCGACAATATCAATTTTCACATCTTGATGATCTTCTTGATAAATTTTTGCAGCTTCTTCCATTGCAAAAATATTAAATGTTTTGTCCCAACACCATACTGTAATTGTATTATCGTCTTTATTGCTTTCACTTTGATTTCCGCATGCTGTAATACCAATTGCCATCGTAGCTGCCAATAAAATTGCCACTATTTTTTTTCTCATTTGTTATATTCTCCTTCTACCATGCCCCTTGATACCCTATTGTTACCGCACTATTCTGAGCTCCTGCTTCCATCGAATCTTGAACATTCAATCCATTCAAAATCCCATATAAAAATCCGGCAATAAAACTGTCGCCTGCACCCATTGTATCAACAACTTTACACTCTATGATTCCAAATCGATACCAAGAATTCCCATCATACCCAATGCTTCCATTTTTCCCCAATGTTGCAATAATGACTTTAGGTCCTTTTTGTTGCATTGCTTTCATGAATTCCTTTAATTGTTCCGTACAATTTTCTTTTTCTTTTAAGCCCATGCTATGATATTTCTGTCTAAACTCATTGCGTGATTCCTCGTCAAAAGAGAAGAATGCATATGTCACATATGGAATCGCTTTCTCAACAATTGGATTTGCAAATTTATTGGCAAAATCAAATGCAACTGGAATTTCTTTCGAAATAAGTGGAAGCTCATCTTCAATCATTCCCCAAATTCCTGTAACCGCTAAATCATGTTTCTTTATAAAGGAAATGTCCTGTTCTCTTAGCTTAAAGTCTGCCAAAACACCTTCTTCATATTTTCCAAACACTCTATCTCCATCTACAATGTCAACATGTGTAACTGCGGTTTTTCCATCCAGCACTTGAATATGAGAAGTATCAACTCCTTTATTTTGAATTGCACTTATCATGATTTTTCCGAATGAATCAGTTCCAACAGCACCTGTATAAGAACTTTCTCCACCTAATCGTTTTATGTATACAGCAACATTCACTGGGTTTCCCCCTGGATAAGATTCATTCAATGAATCATAATAATCAATACAATTATCTCCTATTGCTGCTACTCTTATCTTTCTGTCCATTTTGCCACCTTAATAGTCCAGACATCTGTAATATCTTCTGATTTCCATAGGATGACAATTGACTTTTTCCATATGTACATCAATTCTCTGTGTTACCGCATGCATCACTAAATGTGATATATATCCTCTGTACTCTGGACTAATTCCTTTTAATTCAAATTTCTTGGTATCAATAATATTGTATTTTCCACAAATGCGTGGCAAGAAGTTTGCAACGCGCTCGCTCAATGATCTCTGAGAATCTTCCCCAATAAATACTGTAACTGGTGTATCTTTGTCAATTATTTCTAACATTCCATGGAAAAATTCTGCACTGTGGATAGATTTTGTACGAATCCAATGCTGTTCTTCCCAATAACACATTGCATAAGAATATGTGGCACCATACTGGTTCCCAGCCCCAACAAAATAATGAATTTTGTCATCCTTATGACGATTTGCAAATTCTTCTCCGAAAGCATCTGCTTCCTTTTCAACTTCCACAAGTGCAGTTGCCAAATACTGATCCAACTCCTTGTATAAATCCTCATATTCTGGAAATTCTCCTGCATTGTACATAAATCTATCTGCTACCATATAAAATTTCAATTGTTCATTGGCAGGATATGTAATCACATAGTCTACAAGTTTTGCAAGTTCTGCAGTAGCAACATCAATAAAACCAATCACCCTTGCTCCACTCTTCTGTGCTTTTTTTACTCCATCTACGATTTCAGAAGTTGTTCCTGTAACAGACGAAATAATTACAATAGTTCCTTCTCCAACTTTTTTATTTCCAGTTGTCAAATACTCTGCTGCGTTTTCAACAAAAAATGAAAGTTTTGATTTTTCTTTCATATGAACCTCTGCCTGGAGGCAAGATGCATATGTTCCACCGATACCGAGCCAACAAATATTCTTGTATCCTTCTTTACAAATTCCATCAATCAATTCATTAATTTGATTTCTCAGAGCAAGCGCTCCATTCACACTTTCAATCTGTTTCTGTTCATTAAATTTCAACATAGTGTTTTCCCTTTCCCTTCTTTTGTATTGGTGACTATTTTTAAATTTAATATACCACTTTTTTTATTTTTTTCAATATTTCACGCAAAGAATATTGAATATTGTTGTATTTTTATAAATATAAATGCTTTTTTTTATACACAATGCATATATTTCTTTTATTCTGGTATGAAACGCATTTCAAGTTTACTATACCAGTTTTTATATTTATTTTTTATTTATTCATTTCTTTTTTCCTTTCCATTTGCTTTTTAAGAACTGACAACGTATAATTTGATTATAATTTACAAGTAAATTATAATATTAGGAGTTCTTATGAAAAAAAATTTATTAACTTTAGATGTTGCATTATCAAAAGAAATCAAATACATGCTAAAGGAAGAACACTATCTTCCAGGTGACAAACTGCCTTCGGAACGAAAGCTGGCAGAGCTGTTTCATGTACAACGCTTAACTGTTCGTGGAGCCTTGAATCTGTTACTTCAAGATAAAACAATTATCTCAAAACCACGAAGTGGTTATTACGTAGCGCCTAAACGCATTTTACAATCCATTCGTAATTTTTCCTTACATTCAGAGGAAGATAGCGGACAATTAACTTACGAATTATATGATTTCAAAAAAATAGAAGCAGATAACTATCTTGCAAGCGAAATGTTACTTCCTGAAAAATCGAAAATATACAAAATTGTTTGGCTTTATTCAGATGGTACTCAACTAATTTGTATCAATACAACTTATATTCCTGAATATATCTATCCAGATCTCACCCAACAAATTGCTGCTTCTGCTCCTGCAATTGATTTGATTACAAACAATTGTCAAATAACCTTGGCAAAATCGAATCAAAAAGTCACCTTACTTTACGCAGACACAAAGACTGCTCAAATTTTAAATATTCCTGTTGGTAGCCCTTTAATGAAATACAAAGGGCTCATGTATGATAAACAAGGACATCTTGCAGTCTTTTTTGAAAATAATATGCTAATTGATCGTTTTGGTTTTATCAGGGAGGTAGTTTTATGAGCAATGATGATGTATTAGCCGCACAAATAAAATCTAGTATCATTACAAAAATTAAAACACAGGAATATCTTCCTGGGGAGTTGCTTCCTAGCGAACGGGATTTTGCAACAATGTATAGTGTAAGTCGGTATTTGATTCATGACATCTTTGACGAATTAATTAGCCAACATTACTTAATTCGCGTTCAAGGAAAGGGAACTTTTGTCCGCAAACCCGAACAAAATCGAGTTGCTTTAGGAGTACTAAATGAATCAAAAAATGCCAGCTTTACCTCTTTAGTTCGTAACTTTGGTATTGAAATTTCCAATAAATGCTTAGGCACAGGTATAATCAAAAACAGAAAATACTTTGCAGATAAACTTGGACTTTCTGAAGAAGATGAAATATACGGTATTCATCGAATTCGTCTTGGAAACAAGGAACCTCTTGCAATTGAGTTTACCTATGTTCCTATTCATTTTTTTTCAGATATCGATAATTACAATTTTGAGCACATATCGCTTTATGATTATATGAAATCCAAAAATCATTTGCCTGTAAAATTTAATGAGACAATGATGATGGTAGAAGCTGGCGAAAAACTTCAAAAGCACCTTCATCTTCCAAGTGCCACCTCTATCGTCAACTATATTGAATTCATAGGATACGATGAAAATGGTAATTTAGTTGAATATACAGAAAGTTATTCACGCCCTGATAAACTTGAAGTGCGCTTTGTCACAAATGATATCTAAATTCACTTTAATTTTACCATTTAGTATGTGTATGCACCATAAACAAAACAAGATAGAATATACACAAAATAATCTTTTGTCAGGGGCGGGGAAAATTGACCACCTAAAGCCGCTTAGAATTAACCATTTTTAGTCAGATAGAAAAGTCATTGTATTTTTCTCTTCATGTCCTAAAATGATGTATGCCAATGCATCAGTAGAAATCACAATGGAAGAAAAACACAATGACTTAACTGAAATAATAGTCTGATAAATGACATTCACTGGCTCCTGCACGTTCATATCACTGTCGAGACTTTCTCCCTTTGACAGCTTAGCGGACCGCTTATCTATATGATGACATGGGATAATATGTCAACTCAATCATGGAGAGTTCTAACATACTTAAAAATAAATCCTATGTATTACTGGATGAATACCTGTTCTTATAATATGATAAATAATTTAGAAATCAATATTTTGATTTATTTCGTGGGAACTGTAATTATTACATTTCTTGTTTCAGCATTGATATTAAGAAAGCAAGAAATACGCTAATCATAACAGAAAGGGGAAATGCGAATATGTTATATTTCTTATTGATTTGCTTTATTTTCATATTAGCATTTTCCTTATTCTCTATTATCAGAACAATTCGCAACATAAATAA
>ENA-OROM01003339-OROM01003339.1-human-gut-metagenome-genome-assembly--contig:-NODE-3339-length-10462-cov-4.173921_pt1 | contig 10462 bp, 9 predicted proteins | sample MGYA00242129_ERZ509050 | MGnify/ENA primary metagenome ERZ509050 (study PRJEB26280, sample SAMEA2338701) | human gut metagenome | biome: human gut; feature: human-associated habitat; material: faeces...
GAATTTTCGAGAATCGTATGTGTTTCACTGTTTAGTTATCAAGGTTGTCTGTCTTCACCTCTCGGCTGACAGCTCATTTATTATATCACTTGCTTTTTGCTTTGTCAAGAACTTTTTTATTTTATTTTTTAAGTTCTTTTTCATCTGCATCAGCAACTCTGATATAATATCATGTCTTCAGTTTCCTGTCAACACTTTTTTTATATTTTTTTCAACTTTATTCAACCAAATCTCTGTTGTCTGTCAAAAAAAATCCGCCTCACTCAGAAGCGGATTTATCATATCATTATTTTCTTTTTGCGTCAAGTATTATTTTACATTTTTTTACATATTTTTTACGCCATCTCCGATATCGCTATAATATCCTCATTTTTAACGCCCCAATATCAGAGTAAAGATTTAAAAATCGTTCGCATTTGCGCAGGAAGACATTCGGATCCGATACCTACGATCCACAGATACCAAACCTTTTTAATAGAAGATACTCATAAATATCCTGATCAGGATATCTCTGTCATATATGAAACTCAGGATGCAATCTTTCTTAATGATCTGAAGGGCCGCCTCACCAGCCTTTGTATTGCACACAATGGTGAGAGCCAGAAAGATAATCCATATTACTATAAGGAATTTAACTGCCCCCAGCAACGCTCCTGCTACCTTGTTCATGCCATGCAACACAGGTAATCTCGTCACAAGATTCAGCATCCATGTGATACTCCTCACCATAATCGTCGACATCAGCAGAGAAATCAGGAAAGAAATTCCATTCACTGCCATTCTCGCCAGATATTGAGCAATATAATCCGAAAATGTAGTTACAGCCAAATACTGGTAACTGTCAGAATTATTATTCTGAACCAGTCCATTCCTCAGCAGCTCCGGGAGATTCATTTCATTTATAAATTCAGTCTGGCTTTCTCCACTGCCTGTCCATGTGCTGTATTCCTCTCCTACAAACTCCCGGCAGCTTTCCTGTACTTTTTCATAAATTGATGTATTTTCCCGAATAAACTCATTTACATAAGGATTTATAAACCACACGATCGCCATCGACAGAAAAACACATACAAGCGAAACCAGTTCTTTTATCAGTCCCCGCCTATAACCTCTGACACATGCAGCCGCCAGAAAAAGTATCGTAATGACTCCGGCCCACGTTAAAGCCATTTTCATCCTCCTAACTAAGTTTTATTATCTCTACACCGCTGTCCAATACCAGAAGATATCTGTTCATTCCGATTTTGAAGAAATCTTTGATCGTTCCATCCACACTGCCAAGATATTTCTGTACTCCCCTGCTGTTCATTACACACATCTGGGAACTGTTGTACATCAGAATATTTCCACCGCTTAATTTAATCGTCGTATATGGAATATTGAAGTTTTCTTTGAATTTCAATTTGCCATCTGTAGTATAAACTTCCATTGTATACTGTTTGTCTTTACTGTCATTCTTAAACACAAGACCAATCATATCATTATCATAAAAAGTACTGACAATTTCTTTATCTACTTTTACTGTTTTTACTTCCTTCGGAATCTGGCTTCCATGATAAATTGTAAATCCATTATCTTTAAGTGCTACAGACCGGTTATTATCAAGATACTGGATCTGCGGAACTACCACGCCTTCATACTTATATCCACTGACAATTCTGTCATCCTCGTTCTGTCCTACATCTCCAAAATTGTAAAATGCCACATAACTGGTCGTATCACTTCCATCTACGAACTGATAGGTTACCATCATGATCACTCCGTCTTCAGATACAGCAATATCAAGGGGATATCCCGGATCATCTATCTTCGTCTGATTTTCAGCAATCAGACTTCCATCTGTACCATAAAAATCAATCCATGTATCATCTCCACCATCCAGGATTGCCGCAACAAGACCGCTTTTGGATACTTTTGCTTTGACAATACTGTAAGAAGTAGTTACACTGCCTGTTTTTCCTGATTTATCATAAATCTCCAAAGTTGTTCCATCTTTATCCGCAATCACCGCACGAGTTCCATTAACATCTGCCACAGGATTCTGCATCTGATAGGTTTCACTCCATAATGTACTCATCTTATCAGAAACAAGTGAAACTCCGTCCGGACTGTATCGAAGGATATTTCCGTCCATTTCAACATAATTTGTAGAAACAATATCCTCCTGCTCACTTGTCTGGACTACTTTATAAGTATGATAGCTTCTCTTCTCTATGTAAAATCCCACAGCCGTTACAGCAGCAGCTATCGCCACCACTGTAATAACTGTCTTTTTCACTACACTTCTTTTGTGGCGGGACAATCTGCGCTCATAATCATCTGCATATTCCTCTTCAGCTCTCTCCCGGGCTTTCGCTTTTCTGTTTCTCTCTGCCTGAAGCTTTTTCTTTTTATGTTTTTTTATTATTTTCTTAAATGTATTTGCCATTTTAGCCTTTACCTTATTTCTCACTTTCATTTTGTTGATTATCAGGTTTCAGTTTTTGCCATTTATTATAGCACAGTTTTCTAAGGTAATACAATTACTTGTCCCGGATAAATGATTTCGTCCGCTGACATCCCATTCAATTTGCAGATCTGACTTATGGCTTCGATACTTCCGTATCTGTCCATACTTATCTGAAAAAGAGTATCGCCGGGCTGAATCACATATGACTCATGGGCTTTTCCCGCTGCTTCGCTGTTTTCCTTCTGCACAGCTTCCCTGACACGTTTCTGTGCTTTACGTTCATCTGCTTCCTGCTGGTAGATTTGTTCGGTTTTATCTGCTTTTTCTGTCTTTACATCCGGAAGCTGTTCTGTTTTGTCCGATTTTTGTTCTGTATCTGTCTGCTCTGCTGATATTTTTTTCTCTGAAGTATTGTTTTTCTTTTCAGAATTTTCTTTTTCACTGGTGCTTTGATTATTCTCTTCATTATTCTTTTTATTCTTCCCTGCATCATTTTGCATAGTATCTGTCCGGTATTGTTTATGCTGCCTGACAGCTTCATTGTTCGAAGTCCCGACAACAGGAGACGGCGTTATCTCCTCAACGATCACTGAAGAAACCGTCGCGCTCTCCTTTTCGTTCTGTTTTACATTCTGGTAACTTCTGTAAAAATTAACACCCACTGTCAGTACTGCAATTGCCAGACATGCAGTTAATCCATATGAAAAAACAGAAGGAGCTGCCGGCTCCTTCCTGGTTTCCTTTTTATCTGCAATTATTTTGCGAAAATCTTTCACAGCCTGATCTTCATATTTTTCCTGAGGTTCCGGCTGAAGTTCTTCATTTTTGTCGATCATATACGTCTGCATACCGGGATTTTTTTCATAATAAAGATAATACCCTCCCAGACGCACCATTTCATTGTTTTCATAACGGAAAAAAGCATCTTCCCTTTCCTGAGGTTCCATAAGCATCAGGACTTTTTCTCCTCCAAAATGTTTCATGTGTACTTTTGACATCACTTCCGATACTTTCAGGAGAAGCTGAGGCTGTGAAAAGAACCATCCAACAATCTCCTGATCTTCGAAGTACTCCTTCTGGGCTTCCTGTATCTGCTTCCATTGATTTTCCGAAAAATCGATATGATCAGGTGCTGCCTCCATCTCCTCCGCTATAATAGCACCTTTGATAAACAGATACGCTGTCTGAGAACGCCATTTAAGATTTCCTGTAAGAACTGCCACTCTGGTTTTTGCTTCTCCCAGAGAGTCTTCCGTTCTGGCAAGTCTTACCAGAAATGTGTACACATAGTCCTCCATATAAATCCTGTAATCTTCGGCTGCCAGGCCGATCTGGCGTATATTTCTGGGTAATCCAAACGGTTCCTCACCATTTTGTCCTTCCTGAGATTCGTCCTTATAGATTACTTCTATCATCTCTCATCACCCCTTCGGGTATCAGGATAACACAGATAAATTGCAGATTTTATCACATTGTAAGAGGAATTTACCAGAATTTGGCGACAGATTTTGCACAGTGCATATTTTTATCCCGGTAAGGATATGATGTTATCAGAAGCCTCTTCGCAGCTTGTTGTTATGAAGCAAAGGGACTATAGCAATTAAAAGATATAATCAATAATGTGCTCTCGAAATCTTTTTGTGCAGGTACAATAGAGACTCTGCGAGTACATAATACGATCAGGGAGGTTTTATGGTATTTTATGTGGACTCACAGAAAAGCAGTTCTGCTGAGGAAATCGCTTTTCTTTTAAATAAATGTATTCTTCAATATCCCGGCAGATGGTCGGAACTGGTTTTTCTGTGTATCGGAAGTGACCGCGTGACAGGAGACTGTCTCGGTCCCTATATCGGACACCAGTTACTTGAACATCTGAATACGGACACTCATGGCGTTTATGTTTACGGTACCCTGAAAAGCCCCGTACATGCTTTAAATCTTTCCAGAATTTCCCGCCAGATCAAAATTCTGCATCCCGAAGGTCTGGTTATTGCAGTGGATGCCTCTCTTGGACAAAAAAAGCACCTGGGGTATGTGACCATCGCAGATGGTGCACTTTACCCAGGTGCTGCAGTTCAGAAAGAACTTCCTCCTGTTGGTGATATCCATATCACAGGGATTGTAAACATTGCAGGTGTACTGGAACAGCTAACCCTTCAGACTACCCGCCTGTCTACGGTAATCTCTCTGGCAGATACCATCACACAGGGAATCGTAAATTATACAAATTCTTTGATCTGTTTGTAGATGCCTTCTGCATCAAGACCATATTTCTCAAGAAGAGCTGTGGCAGGACCGGATTCTCCGAATACATCATTTACACCGATACGTTTTACAGGTACAGGTGCTTTCTCAGACAGGCATTCGCATACTGCTCCGCCAAGTCCGCCGATTACTGAATGCTCTTCTACAGTTACAACCTTGCCTGTTTCTTTGGCTGCTGCAACTACAAGTTCTTCATCCAGAGGCTTAATCGTATGGATATTGATTACTTTTGCATCTACGCCGTCTGCCGCAAGCTTCTCTGCAGCTTCAAGAGCAGGAGCTACGCAGAGACCGTTTGCAATAATCGTAAGGTCTTTTCCTTCACGAAGGACAATACCTTTGCCTAATTCAAATTTATAGTCCGGTCTGTCATTGATAACCGGAACTGCCAGACGTCCAAATCTCATATATACAGGACCAACATGCTCATAAGCTGCTTCTACCATAGCTTTTGCTTCAATATCATCAGAAGGGCAGGCAACAACCATTCCCGGAATTACTCTCATAAGAGCAAAATCTTCACAACACTGATGGGTAGCACCATCTTCACCTACAGAAATTCCGCCATGAGTAGCGCCAATTTTTACATTGATCTTCGGATATGCAATAGAGTTACGAACCTGCTCAAAAGCACGTCCTGCTGCAAACATTGCAAATGTGCTGGCAAATGGAACTTTTCCTGTAGTAGCCAGACCTGCGGCAATGCCCATCATATTACACTCGGCAATACCACAGTCAATATGACGCTCCGGAAATTCTTTTTTGAATACGCCAGTCTGAGTAGCTGCAGCAAGGTCAGCGTCCAGAACGACCAGGTTCTCATGTTTCTTACCTAATTCAACCAGCGCAGCACCGTAGCTTGCTCTTGTTGCGATCTTCTTTACTTCTGACATAATGCTTCACCTGCCTTTTCTAACTCTTCCATTGCCTGTGCATACTGCTCGTCATTCGGAGCTTTTCCATGCCATCCAACCTGATTTTCCATAAAGGAAACACCTTTTCCTTTTACAGTTTTCATAATGATAGCTGTAGGCATTCCCTTAGTAGCTTTTGCTTCATCAAAAGCAGCTCTTAACTGATCCATATCATTTCCGTCTGCAACGTTAATCACATGGAAGTTAAATGCCTCAAATTTCTTATCAATCGGGTATGGAGAACATACTTCATCAACCTTACCGTCGATCTGAAGTCCATTATTATCCACGATCACTACAAGATTGTCCAGTTTTCTGAAGCCTGCAAACATAGCAGCTTCCCAAACCTGGCCTTCCTGAATTTCGCCGTCGCCTAATAAGGTATATACACGATAGCTTTCATTGCTTAATTTGGCAGAAAGTGCCATACCAACTGCTGCAGAGATTCCCTGTCCCAGAGAACCGCTGGACATATCAACACCCGGGATATGTTTCATATCCGGATGTCCCTGTAAATAGGAACCCAGATGACGAAGAGTCTTCAGATCTTCTTTTGGGAAAAAGCCTCTTTCTGCAAGTGCAGAGTAGTATCCCGGTGCTGTGTGGCCTTTGGAAAGTACGAAACGGTCACGATCAGCCTTCTTAGGATCCTTTGGATCAATATTCATTTCTTCAAAATATAAATAAGTGAATACATCTGCTGCAGACAGGGATCCGCCCGGATGTCCTGCTTTTGCAGAATGTAATGCAGTAACGATGTCTTTACGGACTTCGTTTGCAATTTTCTGAAGTTCTAATTTTTCCATTGTGGTAAATTCTCCTTATTCGCCGAATACTGCTTTATAATCTTTCTGGAATTTCTCAATACCTGCATCTGTCAGAGGATGTTTTGTCATCTGTACGATTACATTGTACGGAACAGTTGCAATGTCAGCACCTGCAAGTGCACAGTCTGTTACATGGATCGGATTTCTTACGCTTGCTGCGATGATTTCTGTCTCGATTCCTGCCACTTCAAAAATCTCAGCGATCTCGCGGATCAGATCAACACCTCTTGTAGAAATGTCATCCAGTCTTCCAAGAAACGGAGATACATAAGTAGCACCTGCTCTTGCAGCCAGAAGTGCCTGGTTAGCAGTGAAGATCAGAGTAACGTTTGTCTTGATTCCTTCTGCATGAAGAACCTTAACTGCTTTCAGACCTTCTACTGTCATAGGAATTTTAACAATCATATTCGGATGAATGGCTGCAATCTCACGTCCCTCTTTGATCATTCCTTCTGCATCTGTTGTAGTAGCTTTTACTTCACCGCTGATCGGTCCGTCTACGATAGATGTGATCTCTTTGATTACTTCCTTGAAATCTCTTCCTTCTTTTGCGATAAGAGACGGATTTGTGGTAACACCACAGATTACACCCATATCATTAGCTGCCTTAATATCTTCTACTTTTGCTGTGTCAATAAAAAATTTCATGTTCTTAACCCTCCTGATTTTTGCTTGTCATAATCGTTCATTGATCTGATGGTTTCATTATAACAGACTTTACATTCAGGTCAAGCGTGGCAAAAGATTATTAATAATTTCTTTATTAATAATCGCACGTCTTATTAATTCTTTATTTTTCAGTCAAAGCATATATTCGTTGTTATCAACATGCAATATACAATATGTTTTATAACCATTTCTTTTCGTAACTGTTCGCTGTCTTTGCTGTTGCAGGAAACCTCCGTCAGAAATCATTTCTGATATCGGATTTCAGCCGCACATCCTGAAATTTTGGTACGTTTCCAGAAAATGCCTGCCGGGTAGATATTCGCAATCTACCTCGCCACACAGCTCTATACCAAATAACTGTTCTGCAGTTTCGATAAATTATTATTAATAATTTTCATTCGACGTATTTAATTATTTTTTTTGGTTCTGACATACCCCGTAGTGCGTCTCGCTATCAGCTTGGGGGTATATTCAATATTATAGAGACTGACAGGAGCAGAATCTGTGAGAAAACGGTCCTGCTCATCGATTTTGCGCAGTATAATATCACAGGCATCTCTGCCTTTAAGGGCTACGAAATGATCGATCGTAGTAAGAGAGATCTTCCGTATTCCCGAATAAAAGATATTATCGCACCCAATCACCGATACATCCTTGGGTACATGAATCCTTGCTTCATGGAGAGCATCCAGCGCACCAATAGCCATCATATCATTCTGGCCTGCAATAGCTGTAAATTCCCTGCCTTCATCCAGAAGCTCCATAGTAAGCTCATAACCCATCGAATATTCCGAATCCATCCGTGGGATCTGCATATCGATAGCTTCATCCGCAGCCTTAATGATCACATGATCCTTCAGGCCTTCTTTCTCAAACTCTTTCACAAAACCATTTACACGTTTTGTTCTCTGCCATTGTCTCCTTGTCAGGGGCGGAGTGATAAACGCTACATCTCTGTGCCCCAGATCAAGCAGATGTCTTGCCATCATCCTTCCCACAACTGTATTATCCTGATTAATGGCATCTATAGTTGTAGTTTTCTCTTTATTACTGATGATAACCAGTGGGATTGTCTGCGCCAGTTCCTCTACCTGCTGCTGAAAATCCGGATTTGGATTACAGCAGTAGATAATGCCAAGCGGCTCTATTGTACCCATCATGCGCAGATACTTCTCCTCCAGACGGGGATCTCTCTGTGTATTACAGATAAAGACACCATATCCCTGCTTGTTCGCCACTGCTTCAATCCCCTGCAGAAGCAATACATAATACGGGCTTGTAAGCGTAGGGCAAAAAACAACGATCAGCTTCTCTTTCCGGCTTTCTTTTCTGTTCTTTCGTCCGGGAAGATGATAGCCTAATTCTCTGGCTGCCTGCTCTACCTTCTCCACTGTTTCTCTGGAAAAAGAAACATTATATTTCTTATTCAGGACCATGGAAACAGTTGCCTGGGAGACTCCTGCCCTCTTTGCCACGTCAGAAGAAGTTGCTTTCTTTTTAGACAAAGTGATGCCTCCTTTTCCGATGATCTTTTGTCAGAACAGTAACCTTAAAGCTCCACACGCCCCTCAAGAGCACGTAAAAGAGTCACTTCGTCAATATATTCCAGATCTCCTCCTACCGGAACTCCGCTTGCAATCCTGCTGACTTTGATCCCGGTAGGTTTGATCAGCTTACTGATATACATTGCCGTTGTTTCCCCCTCCAGACTGGAGTTGGTAGCAATAATCACTTCCTTTACCTCATCCTTTGCCAGACGCTGCATGAGTTCTTTCAGTTTGATATCATCCGGCCCGATTCCAAGCATTGGAGAGATTGCGCCATGAAGAACATGATAAACGCCATCAAACTTGCCTGTTTTTTCATAAGCTGCAAGATCTCTTGTATTCTCTACCACCATAATCACTGAATGATCTCGCTTATCATTGCTACAGATGGGACAGATCTCTCTGTCTGTCAGAGTACAGCAGCACTTGCAATACTGTACATTCTCTCTGGCACCGGTAATGGAAGAGGTAAGCTGCTCTACCTGATCCTTTGGCATATTCATGATATGAAATGCCAGTCTCTGTGCTGATTTCGCACCGATTCCCGGAAGATGGGAAAGCTGCTCGATCAGCTTATTGATATGACTGCTGTAGTATTCCATCAGAATGGAAGACCTCCGCCAAGTCCGCCCAGACCACCTGTCAGTTTAGACATAACAGCTGTAGATTCTTCTTCCACTTTGCGAAGTGCTTCGTTTGTAGCTGCAACGATGAGATCTTCCAGCATTTCGATGTCATCCGGATCTACAACTTCCTCCTGAAGCTTTACTTTTGTCACCTCTCTCTTACCGGAGATAGTTACCTCTACAGCTCCGCCTCCTGCAGTAGCCGTAAATTCTTTCTCCTCCAGAGCTTTCTGGTTCTCTTCCATCTGGCGCTGCATTTTCTGCGCCTGTTTCATAAGATTATTCATATTTCCCGGCATACCCATTCCCGGGAATCCTCCACGTTTTGCCATTTGTGATGTCCTCCTTGCTATTTATTGCCTTATTGTTTACTTCCTTTTCCTATCCGGAGAATATTTATTCTCCTTTTTCCTCATCAGGATCTTCCTCTATCACAACATCCATGTGGATATTATTCTTTATCGCCTGGTCCACTGTGATATTTGCCAGATTTGTATGCTGATGCTTATCTGCCACCAGCATCTGGATCTCTACTGTTTTTCCTGTCTGGGCAGTGATAATGTCCTGAAGCTCTTTCTTCGCTTCCGAATTGTCCACATAGGACTGCCCCAGAAAATCCTGAAATTCCACATAAAGAACAGGTTCTCCTGTCTCACTGTTATACTTCGGAACAGATTTCTGAAGCATCTGCTTGAACATCCCTGTCGTCTGTCCTGTGATCACTCTCCAGCCTGCCACGATCTTCTGCAAATCTTCCGGTGCAGCTTTCGCCGGTGCTTTGTTTCCCGCCGGTTCCTGAACTGCTCCGGTTTCTGCCGGCATTTTCCCTGAACCCTGCTGCACGATCACCTGCTGTACCGGACGTTCATCCATCCGCTGTTCCAGCACACGCAGTCTGTCCAAAACAGAGTCCAGATTAGTCTCCATTGCAGGACGGCACAACTTGATCAGTGCAATCTCCACGAGAACCCTTTTCTGGGTTGCATATCGGATCTGGTTGGACAAATCCGAAAAAATACGGATATACCGCATCAGCGTCTCCACATCCAGCATGGTGCTCTCTTCTTTCAGAAGCTTCATGTTGTCGGATGAGACATCGATCGCTTCCTCCGGATTCTCAGAAGTCTTAACGAGAAGAAGATTTCTCATATACCAGGTAAAATCT
>ENA-OROM01003346-OROM01003346.1-human-gut-metagenome-genome-assembly--contig:-NODE-3346-length-10445-cov-2.476131_pt1 | contig 10445 bp, 8 predicted proteins | sample MGYA00242129_ERZ509050 | MGnify/ENA primary metagenome ERZ509050 (study PRJEB26280, sample SAMEA2338701) | human gut metagenome | biome: human gut; feature: human-associated habitat; material: faeces...
CAGAAGATAAACCCGGAATATGTATTCCCGAAAATACAGCTTTTGTTTCATCTGTAACGCTGATATATCCGCCTGCTCCCTGACCCATAAGTTCACCAAAAAAGTTGCCAATGCCTGTTCCCATAATTGTTATGATAAGTCCGACAACATTCTGGTTTACTCTCAACGATATTGTCATAAATCCAAAAAGTGCTGATGTTATCATACCGCTTAACGCTCCTGCAATAAATGATACTGCTGCCGCCCCAAAACCTGACAGACCTAATTTTTCTGCAGCAACGGCACCAGCCAGCGAGGCAACGGCACCAATATACATTGTGCCTTCCACACCGAGATTAATATTTCCCGATTTTTCTGTAATTATTTCGCCAACTGTTGCAAGAACAAGCGGTGCACCGGCAAGAACTGCCGCAATAAGAAAATTAATAATCATATCTGCCTCCTTTATCATTTATCGCAGATGGTTTCCTTCCTGACATAAATGAAAATGAAACTTTGTATTTTATGAAAAATTCACAGCCTAACATAAACAAAAGTATTATACCTATCATTATATTGGCAAATGATGATGGAATAAGATATACCGTCTGAAGATTTCCGGCACCACGGTTAAGAATTGCTATAAACCCCGACATTATAAGAATTCTTACCGGTTTCATATCTGCCATCCAAGCAACCATAATTGCTGTAAATCCGACTCCTCCGGCTGTTGATTCTGACAATGTTCCGTCTGCTCCTGCAACCTGAAGAAATCCTGCAAGTCCACATAACGCTGCCGACAAAAACATCGTCCGTATCATGACTTTTGATGCGTTAATGCCTGCATATCGTGCTGTCTCCATTGAATCGCCTATAACTTTAATCTCATATCCATGCTTTGTTTTCTGTATATAAAAATAATAGAGAGCAAGCATGACAAGTGCAATTATCCCGCCAATATGTACTCCAAACACTCTTGGAAGCCTGCTATAAAAGTCAAGCATTCTTACCTTTGGAAAATTATTTGCGGCATCCTGCCAGCTCCTTGTATTCTGAAGCATGACTATCAGCTGTGTTGCAATATAATTAAACATAAGTGTAAGCAGTGTCTCATTTGTCTTAAATTTTGCCTTAAATACTGCGGGTATCATGCCATACAGTCCTGCCATAATAATTGAAGCTGCTGCCATAAGCGATAATAAAACCCACTGCGGAATTGACCTGCCAAAAATAAATGACACAGCTGTAGCCGCTATGCCCCCTATAAGTATCTGTCCCTCTCCACCTATATTCCAGAATTTCATTCTAAATGCAAGTGACAGACCTGTCGCTGTTATAACTAGCGGAATAGTTCCCTTTACTGTTTCTCTTATAAGAAATTCTTTTCCAAATGCACCTTTTAACATTACAGTAAATACATTAAACGGATTAAAATGCATGCATAAAAGCAGAATACTTACCACAATAAAAGAAAACACAAATGCAATCACACGTATAATCAATGAATGAGCATCCGATATATATGGTCTTTTTATTATTCTTGCAAATCGTTGTTTTTCTTTTTTATTTTCCATTTTATATCACCTGCCCTTTCGTATCTGTCATTAGTGAACCCAGATAATCTTTTGTAACTGTTCTTGCATCAGTAATTCCGGCTATCCTATGGTCTGCCATAACCATGATTCTGTCTGACAATGCCATTAAAACATCCAGGTCTTCTCCTACAAATATTATTGCTGTTCCTCTTTTTCTTTCTTCATCAAGAAGGTTGTAAATCATATATGATGAATTAATATCAAGACCACGCACCGGATATGAAACTATAAGCACATCTCGCCCTGCCTCAATTTCTCTTCCAAGAAGCACCTTCTGGACATTGCCCCCGGATAACATTCTTACCGGCGTATGAATACCGGGAGTTGCAATATCAAGCTTTTTAATAAGATATTTTGCTATATCAGCAGCTTTTTTCCTATGCAAAAATGCACCGGCTTCATCTTTATATGATTTTAACACCATATTATCTACCATATCCGATGAAGCGATAAGTCCCATTCCAAGCCTGTCTTCCGGAACGAATCCAAATCCTGTTTTATTTTTTCTTCGCCATTCCGGTTTTTTATTGGTTATATCAAAATTTCCTTCTTCGGCATAATATTTTATTTTTCCTGATGTAACTTCACGTATGCCGTCTATACACTCACAAAGTTCTTTCTGTCCGCTTCCTGATATTCCCGCAATTCCAAGTATTTCTCCTGATTTTAAATCAAATGAAACATCTGAAAGACCAACCGTTTTATCATCAGAAAGACAGCTTATGTTGTGCACTGAAAGAACTGTTTTTTTCTTTTCGTAAGATGTACGTGCAATCTGCAATGTGACTGTTTTTCCTACCATTTTACAGGCAAGCTCATTTTCGTCTGTTTCACTTGTCTTTAATGTATCTATGTAACGTCCTTTACGCATAATGTATACATTATCAGAAATATCAAGAACTTCCTGCAATTTATGTGTAATAATTATTATTGATTTGCCGTCTTTTTTCATTGAGCGGATTACATTAAAAAGACTGCTGCTCTCTTGTGGTGTAAGAACTGCCGTTGGCTCATCAAGTATTAGAATCTTAGCACCTTTTATTATTGCTTTTATTATTTCTACTGTCTGTTTTTCGGAAACTGACATATCGCATATTTTTTTGTCCGGATTTACTGTAAATCCATACTTTTTTGCCACATCAGTTATTCTCTTACGGATATCTGCTTTATTTTTGTATTCTTTATCCGAAAGGGCAATCTCAATATTTTCTACTGCATCCATAGAAGAAACTAACTTAAAATGCTGATGCACAACTCCAATTCCAAGCCTGTCTGCATCTTTTGGTGAACGTATTTCAACTCTTTTATTTTCATAATAAATTGAACCGCTGTCAGGATAATATATTCCGCCAATCATATTTATAAGCGTTGTCTTTCGCCATTATTTCACCTCTGTGAAGTGTAAGATTTATTTTGTCATTAACCATTACGGCTCCAAATGATTTGCATAAATTTTTTGTCTCTAATACAACTTCCATAGCCATTCTGCCTTTCTTTGCAAAGTAATAATTTTATTTTTTAATATCTATCCCCTGCAAAACCTCTCCAAATGTAGGTGATGATTTGGGTTCTATATAGACTTCTCCTGCTTTTACAAGCTCTTTTCCACTTTGATTATAAAGTGGACCACAAAATACATGTTTAGTACCGTTTTCAAAGCCTGCTGCCGCATCCGCCACTGCATTTTTTACTTTTTCTGCCGTATCAGAATCAAGCAGCGAATAATTTATATCTGCAAGATAAATCATTCCATTTTCAAGCGTTCCTGTATAGTCAGCAGGAATCTTTGACGGCGTTCCGTCAAGTATATTCTGAACCGCCATTATCAGATAAGATGATGTATCCCATCTTACAGAAGTAAGAACAGCATTCGGTGCTGCACTGCTCATATCACTGTTGTATGGTATGAAAAATGCACCATTTTCCTGACATGTAACGGCACCAGCCGTTGAATCTGCATGGTGGCTTATAACATCACATCCTGAATCTATAAGCGATTTTGTTGCCTGACCTTCAAGTGCAGGGGCATACCATTTATTAAGATATGTCGCACTTACTTCAATATCCGGATTAACACTTTTTGCTCCGAGATAATATGCATCAAGTCCATTATTTACTTCTGTGTAATCCATTGCACAGACATATCCGATTTTGTTTGTTTTTGTAGTAAGACCTGCAACTACTCCTGACAGATAACGCACCTGTGCAATGTCGCCAAAATAATTGTGAACATTTGAAAGTCCGCTTGATGCAGCTTTAACGCCGCTGAAATGACAGAAAACTACATTCGGATACTCGAAAGCAACCTCTAACAGGTAATCTTCATGTCCATGCGACGTTGAAAATATAATCTGACATCCATCCTCAGCAAGCTCACGAAATGCAGTTGCAGCCTCCGCTGTATCAGGTACATTATATTTATTTATAATCTGGGATTTGTCTATCCCTAATGCTGCTGCCATTTTCCATGTTGAACTATCATGCGTATATGTGTATCCCTGGTCACTTGGGTCGGAATAATGTACAAAACCAATTTTTAAATCTTCTTTATTTACTTTTACACCCTCTGTCACCCCCGATGCCTTGCTGCCTGAACATCCGGTCAGGATAAATGCAAATATAAGCATGATAAATATTAAAATATTAATTTTTTTCATATTCTCTCCATTTCTGCCAGGGATTCTGGCTAATTTGTCCTCCTATATGACAAAAAAAGCCTGCATATATTTATGCAGACTCCTTTGTCTTAATATTTATAATCTTTTTATTTTGTCTGGTCCTTCCAGTCTTCAAGAAGTTCTGCTGAATCAACAACAAGTCCAAGATGAAGCGATATGATTCTTAAAGCTGCTTCTTCAAGATGTTCACTACCTCTTGTAAGATCTCTTGGAACTACTATTCTGAAATCTCTGTTTGCACCATCAAATGCCGTATTTAATACACAGCAGTCTGTCATACAGCCTGTGAGGACAATTCTTTTTATTCCCATATTTCTTAAAAGCATTTCAAGATCAGTAGGATAAAATGCACTCAATCTCTTTTTTGTACTTACAATCAAATCTTCGTCATGTACATCTATAGAGAATTTATTCCACTTTGTACCCTCAATTGCATGCTCTGCTATATTAGGAATTTCACCGACTGTAATAGGAAATACAAGTCTCCATGCTGATGGATTAAGTTTTTCATCAACTCCGCCTTTTCTTAATACTGAACGCACATGAATTATAGGAATGTTAAGTGCTCTTGCCTCTTCCATGAATTTGTTAAGCGGTTCTATAATCTGTCTTCCTCTTGGAGAAGGGCATGGACAATCAGGGTCTGTTGAAAGATGACCTTCGTGCATATCTATTGTTATAACTGCTGTTCCCTCCTTTTCAAGAAATATATCATGAATATTCTCAAGAACATCTTTTCTCACATTATCAAAATAAGCTTTCATAATTGTTAATCTCCTTTATTTTCTATATTTATGCAGTAACTTTTTTATTACTTCATTATTGTTCAGACTTCTCAAAAAGTGGACGAAGAAGTGTATTATTTAAAAGATTTAATATTATAAGTAAAATAATACCGACAAGCATTGGCTGTGTTACAATACTCTGAACTGCCGATGGAAGCATTGCTGTAAAATCTGCAGGAAGGAACATACATCCAATTGCAATTATATAAGGAACTGCTGCTGTAATTACGTTCATATCATCCCACTCAACATCTTTAAGATGCTGTACTCCACTGAATGCAATCATACCGAAAAGAATTACTGTTGCACCATTTAACACAGGTGATGGTATTACAGCGATAAGCATACCAAGCTTAGGGAAGAAACCAAGTAAAATTGCTATTATACCCATAACAAGTGTTGCAAAACGGCTGCCCACGCCTGTTGCTCTTATAATACCTACATTTTCAGGATATGTTGTTGTCGGACATCCACCGACAAGTGTACCGACAATATTGCCGACTGCAAGTCCGAATATACCACCGTTTGCCCTGTGTTCATCAACCTGCTGTCCATCCCAGCCTGCGATGAGGCTGTACATTCCAAGTGCCTCTGATACTGAATGAAGATATGCAAGAAGCATAAGTATTACAACACCGATATTTACACCAAAACCATATGGCATAATCTTTAGAAGTCCTACAAGTTTTGCCTGTGCAACTGAACTGAAATCAATGTGTCCGAATATTGCATAAAAGATTGTTCCTACTATGATTGCCCATAAAAGAGCACCTCTCTTCATAAGACCTTTCTTTCCAAAAAGCATAAATCCTGCTGCAACTACAATTGTTATAACTGCTGAAAGAAGATTTACCCAAGGATAATAAGCAGTTCCTGCTGTTCCGAAACATCCCGGTATTGCAATCTCTGCAAGCTGTGTACCAATAATTAACATTAATGTACCAAATACAAGTGGTGATGTAAGTATTTTTGTAAGTTTACCAATTACACCAATATTACCAATAGGTATTGATAATACTGCAACTACTATGCCTGCAATTAACATTGAGCCATAAGCTGTTCCAAGTCCATATGCGGCACCTGTTGTAAGTATTGCTGACATAAATACCGCCGTTGGTCCGTGAACTGCCGGAAGTTTTAATATAAATATTGACTGAAGTATTGTCACAAGACCTGCTGTTATGAAACATGACTGAACCATATATCCAATATCAGCAGATGTAAGTCCGCACGCAGCACCGATAATTCCCGGAACTGCAAGTAAAAATGTTATACCCATAAGATGCTGTACTGCGAATAATAAAAGTTCGCCAACCGACATCTTCTGGTTAATGCCTACCGTCAATGGTGATTTTTCATTTTCCATTTTAATTCATCTCCTCAATTAATCTGAATCCGTTAAATCATCAAGTTCTTGCCGGCTTGAATACTTTTTATGATAAAACGAATCTCTCTGGCTGTCGCTGCAGTCGCCAAATTTCCGTGCAATTACGGACTTTAGCTCGTTGCCTGCGTAAAAAAAGAGACAACGTGTCCTTTATAGGGACTCCGTTGTCTCTTGATGTATGAATAATACTATTTTATATAGTAATTTTCAATGTGCATACTGCATATATTTTGCCGCTTTTAATGCACAATATGCATACCAACTATTATCTTCTTTATCGCTCGTGTTTTTATGACTTTATTTTTTTAGAAATAAATCATATATCTTTACTGCATTATAAAGCTGATTGGTAACTTCAGCATTCTTTATAGAGCAGCCAAGCAGCTCTTCAATTTTTTCAACTCTTTTTATCATAGTATTTCTGTGTATATAAAGATTCTGTGATGCCTGCGAAACATTCTGTCCGCACTTTAAATATTCTCTCAGCGTATCTATAAGATTCTGATTGTTCTTCTTATCATAAATAAGAAGCGGATTAAGAATTTCTTTTACATAAGCATCTATTTTTGATGTGTCATCAATGTAAAATAAAAGCTGATATATCCCAAGTTCTTTATAAAACATTACTCCGCTTTTGTTTATTGTCTTTCTTGCAATTCTTGACTGGTCATAACTTTTCTTTAATCCTTCTAACCCCTGTGCAATCTCACCTATGCCTATACGCACATGTACATGTTTATTTTCCTTTATAAATATGTTATATATTGCACGTATAGTATTTACAATATCTTTTTCTTCTGTATTATCAGCGGAGATAATAAAAGCCTGCCGGTTATATTGATTAAGATAGTTAATCTTTCCAAAATACCGCTCAAAAAGACTTATCATTTTCCGCATAACACGGTCATTATGATATGCCTGATTCTCTGTCTGTAGATATTTTTCATCAAATTTATAATCAATAACTGCCACGGCTTTTTTTCCAAGCAATCCATATTTTTCCATAGATTGGCGATATGCCGAATCGTCATGATTTATCTCACCTGATAAAAGTCTGTCAAGAAATTCACTATGCATGCGTTCTTCAAGCCTGTCATTGGATACAAGCATAGATACACTTCCTATAACCCTTGAAAGCTTTGTCTCCCACGGTGCCGCAAAAACTGCAAGGCCTCTTTTCACAGCCTCGTCTATCGCAGCCTGTGGAATTGATGCTATATGCTCAGGATTAATAAGCATAATAATACATGCTGCTCTTCCATCCGCCGCCTGTATTACTATATCCGTAAGAAATTCATCTGTTATCTTTAAGCCTACACCACTCATAAGAATAACATCTCCTCCGACAAGCCATTCTCTTATACTTACAGTCTGTGCAACATTTGGCCATGAAACGCCTCTGTCAAGACCATTCTCACCGCTTACAAGCTCAAAGTCTTTGAATGTATCAAGTTTTAATAAATCTCTTACATATATCATCTTCTCATTCCCATTCCACAACTCATACCTGAATCTTCATCAGGAATCTCAGATATATATCTTGCGTTAAACTCCGCATTAACTTCCGCGATTTCTTTAACTCCGTCTATATAATCCCTGAAAAATTCAAGCAGATCAATCCCGCTGCTCTCGCATCCTTCTGTCTCTTCCCACTGCTTCACAAGCTGGATTCTTTCTGATTTTGTTGTGTCTTTTATTAATGTGCTTTTCATGACTGCTCCTTTATTATTTTTAATATTGTTGATTTTTACTTTCCCCTCTGACTCTTGTTGAAACTGTTCTTGTAAACGGAATCATCTTTATATCAACTCTTCCGTCAATTTTTCTTGTAATAAGTGTTCCTCCACGCTGTATATAGCTTTTTGATATGCCATTATAGCCAAGACAGTCTATAGACATTCCATATGTCAGCCGTATACCTTTATATGTCAACGACAGTGTATTAAGGTGGTCATGTCCACAAAACATCCATTTTATGATGCCGTTTTCCACAGCCTTTTTAAAAAAGTCACCCTTTTTATATGATATACCAAAATATTCATCTTTTTCGGCTATGCTTCCGTGCTCATAGACTACTCTTTTATCTCCAAGCTTCATCTTCTCGTAAGCTTCCTTAAATTCCCTCACAGGCATATGGAAAAATGCCATCGCTTTTATATCCGGATTTATTTTTTTCAGTTTGCTTAATCTGTTCATGCACCACTCAGTCTGGTCCTCATGTATACAGTCAAATCCGCTGAAAAACCAGCCGTCGCCATACATATTGGAATCAAGCATAACAAGCGGCATAAGCACATTTTCCTGTTTGTCAGTAAGATTTATAAAGAAATTGCCAACGCCAAATATATCTTTTCTTCCTTTTGAAAAGATACAATATTTTCCTTTTGTAAAAATATCTGCAAGCTGCTCACGACCACATTTTGCACCCATCTCACAGTCATGATTGCCAAACACAAGTGTATAAGGAATCTTAAACCTATCTATAAACCTTATAAATCTCTCCGCCTGCTTTTTATTGTTCATAGTACCCGCCTTTGGTAAAAACGGAAATATTATATCTCCCGTAAAAACAATAAGGTCAGGTGAAGTTCTATTAATTATCTTTGTTACGGCATCAAGTGCCATCTTATCTTTTTTATGCGAAAATAATCCAAATCCGAGATGCAAATCTGTGAGCTGCAATATCTTATAATCCCTGTTTTCAGGAATTTCCAGCAAAAAAGTCTCTTCGTCTTTCTGTCTTAACCCATCACCGCAAAACATATCTCATTCCTCCTTAACTTAACGGAATCAAAGCACCTATTGCTGAAATAACAGTTGATACAACCATAAGAACCTGAAACGGAACTGTTCCAACAACACCGCAGATAGGGCTGCTTCCTGCTTTCTTTCTTGACTTTCCGTATGTAAGAACGAGCATGATACTTACAAGTACCACAACGCCGCTCATAATTCTCGTCAAAATAATAAAACTGTTAACGCCAAATATCGCAAATAAAATACACGGAATAGTAGCTGCAAGCCAGCTCACTCTGTTGCCTATGCCTGTCTGCTCATGCACAACATCTCTTAATGCCAGTGTATTAGACCAGAAAGTAGTCAGAAGTGCAAATAATGAAAATATTCCCGCAAGAATCATAGCCCAGCTGCCAATACTTTCTCCAAGCTGCATATATGCAAGTTCTTTGTCAAGTGTTCCTTTTGTTCCCATAAGTACAGACATGGTTACAACAAGTACAAAAACAGATGAAAGTGCAAATCCTATAAAAATAGATTTGCGAATCTTTTTTGCATCACCATCAAGCCCCTTTACAACCTGTATAACTGCCTGATTGGCTGATGTTGCAAACACAACCATGCTGTATAATGCCAGAAGATTATTCCAATGAAAATCAGCTGTGTAAAATGAATTAAGCGGATGCATAAATGTAGCCACAGTCATAACTGCAACAATTCCCATAAGAAGAATTACTGCATACTTCTGTGCTATTCCGACTGCTTTCATTCCGATAAAAACTACTATTCCTGCAATTACATAATATATAACCTGTGCAGCCGCAAACGGAATACCAAACCAGTTAACAAAAATCTGTGCACCGCCGTTAATATTGCCGCTTATGCCTATCATAATTGCAATCCCGTATACCGCAAATATAATCCAGCTGAATACCTTTTTCATCTTTCCGTGAAAAAGTTCACCTTCAAAGCTCTTTACAAGCTGGACACCTCCATTATTGTATGAAAGCTCCGCTATTATTAAATGAAGAATAACATTGATACAATATGCAATTACCACCATCCACACAACATCAAGCATGCTATTCTTTGTCGCAAGATACGGAACTGCAATTATTCCCGTTCCGATACTATTTCCAACAATCATGCTGACTGCCTCAAATGTAGTAAATCTGGCTTCTGAATTTATCTTCATAGGCACCTCCGTCACTATATTTTTATACTCACTTTTTATAGTAACTGCATTATACATCATATCAATGTTATTTTCAATATATAAAATATA
>ENA-OROM01003349-OROM01003349.1-human-gut-metagenome-genome-assembly--contig:-NODE-3349-length-10442-cov-8.871667_pt1 | contig 10442 bp, 8 predicted proteins | sample MGYA00242129_ERZ509050 | MGnify/ENA primary metagenome ERZ509050 (study PRJEB26280, sample SAMEA2338701) | human gut metagenome | biome: human gut; feature: human-associated habitat; material: faeces...
GAGCGTCGTCACCGTGATCGTGTCGGAGGCAGTGCATTCGATTTTATAAGTATTCTCAGCCTCCACGGCGGCATTATACGACGAGAGGCGCAGACTGGCGTTGCCGAGATCCTTTCCGTTGAGGCGATACTGCACCGAAGCGGCTGCACCAGCCGTCACGGCGATGGTGAGGTTGGCCATGCGATTCTCTCCCGCGGGGTGGGAGAAGACATAGGTGCGCGACTTCCCCTGCTCGATCGGATCGTTCTCGAAGAGGTTGCGGCCACCCTGATACCAAGAGAAGTTATCCACCTCGCGGAGCGCATGATAGTCGTCGGCCAAAGGATAGCAGTCGGCGATAAACTGGGCGGAGTCCACCATGAGCGGCGTCTTTCCGTCGGTCTCGGTAAGGAAATAGTAGCCATAGTCTGAGTATGGATTGCGGGTACGCCGCGTGGCCTCCTTGTTCTCCCAGCTCACGGGACCTTTGGCATAGAACAAGCGGCGGTCGCCGACCATCGTAGAAGCCACCTCGGGCAAATCGTCGGTGGCGGCAAGATCGCTCTTGTGCAACTCCTCGTTTTGGAGGTTGCCACCATAGCCGAAGATGCGCACGCGGCTCAGGTCGCTGAAGCCCGCCTGCCGCGCCAACTGAGAGGTCAGTTGATAGATGCCCGACTCGGGAACGCGAATCTTCACCCAGCGTCCCTCACGCAGGACGGAGTGCTTCGCATAGATGGCCGCATTCTCCTGCGACGTTAAGTCCCTCTGCGTTCCCGCATGCGACGGTGCCTTCAGCGACGGTTTGGGCTGGGAGGTGACGGCGATCATGAAGGAGACGAGAAACTGCAGGCGACCCTTACGGCGCACGACGGGACAGAGCGAGAAGTCGAGGCGTCCCTTCTTGCGGTCCACGACGATGTGCTGCTCTATCTCGGGCAGTCGTCCGGGGTCTGCCGAGGGGGCCAAGGCGAGGTAGCGGAGCGAGTCGCGCCGCCCCATGTCAAGAAACTCGGGATAGCGTATTTCGAGCGTGTAGATGCTGTCCGCATAGTGCTTTCCCAAGGGGATGGCATAGCTGAAACGGGGCAACATCGTGTCGATGGCAATGTCGTCAACTGTCAGATTGAAGAATCGCTGTTGTTGCGCCTGGCCCTGCAAGCCGCAGAGGAGGGCGAAGAGCAGCAATATGGAGTGGCGGAATACTTTCATACCATGCTAATATAATATAAGAAAATAACGGCGGAAAGCGGGTTTTATTGTGGAGCAGGCAAAATAGAATAATTGTCCCCTTACTCCCTTCGTGTTTACCTGTCGGTGGCAGAACGGCGAGCGATCGCTTACCTGGTCTCCCAAGGCGCGCGATCGTCCCCCGTACTGTTTCCGACAGGACTCTGAAATCGATCGGGTTAATGGTTTCAGTATATGGACCCTTGCGGGTTCTTTCACAGTCCTTGTTTGGCAATCAGCTGCCTATATATTATCCAGTAAGTATGCGTTTTCCACAACCCTGCAAGGCCTCAAGGCCTCATCCTTGAGCAAGTTTTGTACAGATCACCACGACAAAGATGATCAGCGCTACAAAGCCGAAGAAGAGAAAGAAATAGAACTTCTCTTCCCTGAGAAACTCCCTCATCCTGAAACGGGTTCTGAGATGTGCGTCAAGATACCCCGGGTAGTCATTCACCATCGCGCAGATGATGACAATGGCTCCCACAAGGATGATCAAGCCGACACAGAAGTAGAGTTGCTCATCGCTTTCAAACAGTGTTGTAAGTTTATCCATTCGGTCCATGCTGCAAAATTAGGGTTTTCCGAAGAAAAGGGGTGGATTTTCCCTGCACAAATGTGTTGCATTCCTACCAAATAGGTGTTGCATTGAAAAGGAAGCGGGTGTCGCTTTCGTAGGAAGGAGACACCAGCAAAAAGCCTTAAACAAGGTCAGGAAAAGTCCAAAAATGACGGTTTCATCGCCCCAAGAGGTCCTGTTGCGACTGGCGTTCGCGCCAAGCCGTAGGCGTACAGCCTACTTTCGCCTTAAAGATACGGTAGAGCTGCGTGCGCGAGGAAAACCCACACTCGGCAGAGATCACGTCGTTGCTGTAATGGGGGTGCTCCAGCATCATACTCTGTGCAGCGCGAAAACGAATATCGCTCAGCCACACCCGAAACGTGGTGTGCAGGCGCTGGGAGAAATAGACGGTCAGATCGGCCTTGGAGATGCTGAGGGAGCGGGACAGGGTCATGAAGTTGATCGAATAGTCTTTGTAGCCACGCTGGACGCACCAGCTGTCGATGCGCTCCTGGATCAGGGCAATGCGCTCCTCGGAGAGCGCTGAGCGTCCGGAAGGCGAAACGGTGGAAGCCTCGGCGCAGGCCGACGCTCCTGAAGGTGGGAGGGAAGCACCAGCCTCCAGTTCCTCCGCCAGTTCTTCCCCCTCCGAGTCCAGCAGTTCTTCGGACGGCATATAGCCCGTACCCAAAGAGATGAACGTAAGAACGAAGAAAAGAATGGCCATCAGTACCAAGGGGCCAAAGATATAGAGCGTGGTGGTGGAAAGGATGGCCACGGGCGTGACAAGGGCCGCAAGGCAGAGGTTGACCACAACTCGCGTACGAATAGCGTACATAGGGCAGGAGGTCGGTGGGGTGAGGGTCTCCAGCATCCTTCTGCGCTTATGGGTTTCCTTTCGGATCATGAGGACGCAATAGATCATGTGGACGCTATAGAGAGCCAGCATCGGATAGAGCCAGCCGCCGATATGCCAACTGCCCCTCAGATAGTGGCCAAGGGCGAAGCAGCCAATGATGGCAGCATAGAACCCCGCGCAGGCCAAGGCCATGTTGCGCCGCTTGGCCTGGACTGCTTCGAGATTGTAGATAGCCATGGCTATCAGTCCGAAACAGGGAGTATAGACGAGCATGTTGACCATGGCTCCCAAGTGGTCGTCGGTGGCCCTGATGTGAAATCTCATCTGGACATAGTATTGGGCGGAAAGAAGCAGCAAGGCAAGGAAGATCATCAAGCGGGAGCGCTCGTAGCGTTTGTTCTTCCAGCGGGCGTTCAGACGGGCCAAGGCGACAAAGAGCGCATTGACCAGCATGAAGACGAGGGCGGCAAACTGAAATAGGTAGAGGGAAGACATGAGGGTTGTGAGGGGATGGTGAGGGTTTAATTGAAAACAAAACGAACCGTTTGCATGTGCTTGCTACTTGCGTCCAAAGTCGGCGGGAATCTCACCCCATTGCGCCGTGTCCCATTTCAGCACGGGCGTGGCACAGGGATGGGTCAGCAACCAGTTCTCGGCGCGGGCGATGACTTCATGGAGCTTGGCCGTCCTGGCGTCGCGCACCAGCGTGGTCTTGCACTTGTGCTTCTTGACCCACAACGCCGCATTGTAGGAGTCGGAGTAGATGACCTTCCCCTTGATGCCTCGTTGCTCCATGAGCGCCAAGGCGTGGACAATGGCGAGAAACTCTCCGATATTGTTTGTCCCGTGGATAGGGCCATAGTGGAACACCTGCTGGCCCGTCTGCAGATCGATGCACCGATACTCCATCGGGCCCGGATTGCCCGAACAGGCCGCATCGACCGCCCAGGCATTGGCATTGACCTCTGGAGGCAGAGGCAGGACGGTATCGTTGCGCCAGGAAGGGGGATTCTGAGGGAAGTCTTTGTTCATATCAGCGGGGAGAAAACTAAAGGGCCAAGGCCTTGTTTCAGCCAAGAGCGGAAAACGAGGACGGGAGGCAGCAGAAGGGCCTCGCCTCCAGCTGCCTCCCGCCTCTGTCCCCTTGCCCCTTGCGGCAATATTCTACATTCTCTCGGGCACCTCGATACCCAGCAGATCCATGCCGTTCTTAATGACCTTGGCCACATTGCGTGCCAGCACATAGCGGAAGGCCAGGGCCTCGGCGCTCTCGGCGCTGAGGATGGAGTAATCGTGGTAGAACGAGTTGAAGAGCTTGGTCAGCTCGTAGCAGTAGTTGCAGATAGTAGCCGGATTGTAGTTGCGGCCCGCATCAGCCACTGCCACCTCATACTCGCCGAGCTTCTGGATCAGCTCCACCTCCTTGTCGTTGGGCTTATAGCCGCCGAGGGAGTCTGCCACGCCCGTCGCCTTGCGCATGATGCTGCGGATACGCGCATAAGTATATTGGATGAAGGGCCCCGTGTTGCCATTGAAGTCGATGGACTCCGCGGGATTGAAGAGCATGTTCTTTCTTGCATCCACCTTGAGGATGAAGTACTTCAGCGCACCGAGACCGACGATCCGCGCCACGTTCTGGCGCTCCTCCTCCGTCATCTCCGCACCCTTGCCCTGCTCGTCGCCGACCTTGCGGGCATCGCCGATCATCTGGGCTATCAGCTCGTCGGCATCGACGACCGTTCCCTCGCGGCTCTTCATCTTGCCATTGGGCAGATTGACCATGCCGTAGGAGAAGTGGACCAGGTCCTTGCCCCACTTGAAGCCGAGGCGGTCGAGCAGGAGCGAAAGCACCTGGAAGTGGTAGTTCTGCTCGTTGCCCACGACGTAGATCATCTTGTCGATGGGATAGTCGCTGAAGCGCATCGTGGCCGTACCGATATCCTGCGTCATATAGACCGAGGTGCCGTCGCCGCGGATCAGCAGTTTCTGGTCGAGGCCCTCCTGGGTGAGGTCTGCCCAGACCGACCCGTCCTCCTTCTTGAAGAAGAGTCCGCGCTCCAGTCCGTCCATCACCTTGCGCTTGCCCACGAGGTAGGTCTCCGACTCATAATAGATCTTGTCGAAGGCCACGCCCAGGGCCTTGTAGGTCTCGTCGAAGCCCGCATAGACCCAGCTGTTCATCTTCTGCCACAGGTCGCGGACCTCCTTGTCGCCCTGCTCCCACTTCACGAGCATCTCGTGGGCCTCTTTGATGAGCGGAGCCTCCTGCTTGGCCTTCTCCTTGGCCTCGTCGGCACCCATGCCGCCAGCCTCATACTCGGCCTGGAGCTGAGCCACCTCCTCGCGATAGTGCTTGTCGAAGAGCACGTAGAAGTCGCCGATCAGGTGGTCGCCCTTCTTGTGGGCCGCCTCGGGCGTGATGCCGTCGCCCCACTTCTGCCAGGCCAGCATCGACTTGCAGATATGGATGCCACGGTCGTTGACGATATTGGTCTTGACCACGCGGTTGCCATTGGCCTCGAGGATGCGCGCCAGCGACCATCCGAGGAGGTTGTTGCGCACGTGTCCCAGATGGAGGGGCTTGTTGGTGTTGGGCGATGAGTACTCCACCATCGCCAGCGGCGACTCCTCCGTGACGGGCTTCTCGCCGAAGTGGGCCTCCTGGTCGATGTCCTGAAGCATCGAAAGCCATGTGTCCGCACGGAAAGTGAAATTGAGGAAGCCCTTGACGATGGAGAAGTTTTCCACGAAATCATTGTGGGCGACGATATACTCGCCGATCTCGCGTGCCGTGTCCTCGGGCTTCTTGCGGCTGATCTTCAACAACGGGAAGATGACCAGCGTCATGTTACCCTCAAACTCCGGCCTCGTCTTCTGCACCTGAATGAGATTCAAGGGCACGTCCTGACCATAAAGGCTCTTCACGGCCTCAACCGCCGATTGAGCGACAATTTTATCCAGTTTCATAATCTTCTAATAAATAGGCTTCCAAAGAAGCGAAATGACGGTGCAAAGGTAGCGATTTTTTCTCGCATAAGCCGCTCCACGGCGATTTATTTACACTTGGCTTGGCCAAATGGCAAGATTTGAGTAACTTTGCTCCCCAAATAAGCAACAGGACAAGATGTCACTATCAAAGAAGCAAATACTCCTCATCAACGACGTGTGCGGCTACGGCAAGGTGGCCACCGCTGCCATGCTCCCCATTCTCTCCTACATGGGAATGCCCGTCCACAACCTCCCGACCGCCATCGTGAGCAACACGCTCGACTACGGCAAGTTCAACCTCCTGGACACGACCGACTATATCAAGGGGGTGTTTCCGGTGTGGAAGGAGCTGGGCTTCCACTTCGACGCCATCGCGACGGGATTTATCGCGTCGGAGCAGCAGGCCGATCTCATCGCCCGCTACTGCCGTGAGCAGGAGGCCACGGGGACGGCCGTCTTCGTCGATCCCATCATGGGCGACGAGGGCAAACTCTACAACGGCGTGACGCCGGCGACCATCAACAGCATGAGGGAAATGCTCTCCGTGGCCCACCTCTGCTACCCCAACTACACGGAGGCGTGCTACCTCACGGACAAGCCCTACCGCCCCGAGGGCGTCTCGGCAGAGGAGGCCCGCCAGCTGGTGGAGAAGCTGCGCCAGATCGGTCCGAAGTCGGTGCTCATCACCTCCATCCCCATCGACGGACAGCCTTCCGTCATCGGCTACAACCACCTGACCGACACTTGGTTCACCCATGTCTATACCGAGATTCCGGTCCACTTCCCTGGCACGGGCGACATCTTCTCGGCCATCCTCATCGGCCACATCCTCAACGGCACGCCCCTGGAGACCAGCACGCGCCGCGCCATGGACGGCGTCTATACGCTCATAGACCACAACAAGGACAACGAGGACAAAAACCGCGGCATCCCCGTGGAGCAGTCCCTCTCCCTGCTCTGACGCTGTGCGCCAAGGCCCGTGAGGACCACAAACAGACGTGTTGGGACAGAACGTTTCTTCTTCTGCCCCAACACTATTTCCAGGACAAGCCAAAACACCTCGCCGAAGGTTGCTTACGACTGCGCCCGGTGGCTACTTAGGACCAGGCCTGATCGTAGCTTAGGACCACCAAAAGGCAAAACACACTTGCCAATCGAGCGCGCTTGCCGAGCCCACCCTATTAACGTTATAACGTTTAACGTTTTTGTTTTGGCGCAAGAAAAAGTCATATTAACAGCTTGAAACTTCCGTGGGCTTCCGTATTGCCGTAGCCTGGGTCGAGGTTTGAGAGGACAAAAAATGGTTCATCCGGAAAATCGAGTGATAGGTTTTGTTCATAGTTGTTTCCCTTGCAGCAACCCTTGGTCAGCATGGACTCGAAGAGTCGATGTCCCCGCGAAGCGTTGTTACTTGTTGTAAAAGTTGTTCAAGTTGTCTTTTATGTGTCCACGTCGAATCACTCCATTTTCCGGAAGAACCTTTTTTTGCTGAGGGGCAAAGAAGCGATCAAGCGCTATGAGATAATTTCGCCGACGAGCTCCGCCCTTTGCTGCTCCAGCATCTCACACCACAAAGTCGACCCTTGCAGTTTGCTGACAGGGATGTACTCGCGAAACTTCTCGTAGAAATCGATGCCTTTCCCATCGGGAACGCTAAAGTCTTCTTCAGAGATGAGCTCTACCCAGTCCAGCAAGTCGGCATACTTCTCCATCTGTTCGTAGGAAAGATGAAGTTCGGGATTACCCGACAATTCATGCCAGTCCCATTTGTCCTTGAACGCCTCTACCAACTCTGGCGTCAAAACCTCTTCGGTGCCACACGCCGAGAAAATCTTCCAGTTGATGCGCTTGGAGAACTTGCCAACCATAGGGATCGTCCATCGAATGTAGGGGTTTAGCGAAATATCTTCCCAACTCACACGATCCTGATACTTCTCAAGCAGGGGCTCGCTCCACGCAAAACCCAGAGATAGGTCTTTCCACGCTTCCTCGACGAGGATGTTGCGCATGAATTCGTCATTTGTTTTCTGTTCCATCTTCATTGCTTATTCTATCATATTGTTTGACTGTTCGACTGTTTGTCTGTGCAAAGTTCGGCACAAGATGTGCCAAATAACGACATAGCTATGCAAAAAATGGCAGACCGAGGCACAAAAGCACCGAAATAGTTTAAGTTACAATTTGCTCACCTTATTAGTGAGGCGAGCAAAACTATCCAACTTGGCCTTTTCAATTTTCGCTCGTTTCTCAACATCGGCATGTCGCATTCGAAAACAAAAACGTTAAACGTTAAGATGCAACTACACAACAAGAGGGAGAAAGAGGGAGGCTCCTGCAAACCATTAACGTTTTAACGTTTTCGAAGCCAAGCGCCTCTCTTTTCCCTCTGCCACACCACGCAAACAAAAACGTTAAACGTTATAATGTAAGCACACAGCAAGGAGACTGTGACCCCTTTTTTTTGACATTAGCAGAATCCGATTTTGCGATGAGGCTTAGCCTCCAGCCTTTCGCTATCACAGTAGCTGGCAAGTTCGGCTACCAAATCCTCAGAATCGCCATGCAAGATATTCCCAATGGTGTAATGCCTGACAATATTTTCTATCTGTCCTCCGCTGAAATCGTACTTTGTGGCCAAGACACACGCTTGCTCCTCGTCCAGTTTGGGTATCATTTCTCGCCACATGCCCATACGGGCTTCCACGGTTGGCCTCTCAAACTTGATCTTGTAGAGGAATCGGCGCTCAAACGCTTTATCCATATTCTGAGCGAGGTTGGTTGTGGCAATGAGAATTCCATCCAGTGTTTCCATTTCCTGAAGGATGATATTCTGGATTGAGTTTTCCATTTTCTCCACAGCCTTCGCTGCCCCCTCCTGACGCTTGCCGATAATAGCATCCGCCTCGTTGAAAAGGAGAATAGGCGTTCGCTTACATTCCTTGACCTTGGCTCTGTAATTGTCAAATACAAGCTTGATGTTCTTCTCGCTCTCACCGACCCACATGCTCTTTATCTCCGATATGCTCACCTGGAGAATGTCACGCCCAGTCTGCCTGGCCAATTGCAGTACGGTCTCGGTCTTTCCCGTTCCTGGCTGGCCATAGAAAAGACATGTAAAACAACAACGGAAGCCCGTCGCTTTCATGCGAGCACGAACTTCTTCGTAGTGCACCTCGCCAAGCAGACCACCCAACTCCGAGATTTGAGCGCCAACCTTGTTGCCGTAGAACAACTTTTTGGGCACTATCTCTTCCGTCTTGATCATATCACCATGCTTATTACGCTGATCCATCGAAGCAAGATTGAGTTCTCCAAACAGTTCTCTCTTCGCTTTGTCTGTCATTCGGAAAGACTCTCTGTTAACGAAACCACCATCATGGTTGTACTCTATGAGTTTTTCCTCCAACAAAGGGTAATCTCCACAGCTCAAGCTCCTCTTAACAAGCATCCATTCGCGTTTCTCTAACAAGAAATCAAGGTCAAAAATTCGAACATTGTCATCATTGTTATTGACAAATAAATGAGAAAAGAGAACAAGCATCATTTCATCTTCGTCATAAAAATCATAGCTTTTCACCTTTTGTACATAAAGTAGATGACTATTGCAGCTAAACAGATAATAGATCTTTTCGACCATCGCATCATAAGTCAGCTCCCCATCACTACGCAACTTGAAAATGTTTTCCAACTCACTAAACAATTCCATGCAAGTAAGGCCAGAGCAATCCTTGGGTACATACTTTTCATTATTTTTAAAGGCCTCAACCACCTCGATAGGGACTCGATAGGTGTAACAGCGGTCCTTACGGCTACATCTTACAAGTTCTCTTTTCTCTAAAACGTCTATTTCGGCCATATATTTGATAATTCTGGTGGTACGACAACCAAGAACCACTCCGAGATCACTGATTTTGATGCAGGTGTCATCACTATTTTCAATAAACAGTGACATCATCACACTCTGTTCTCTAGTGAGATCCATCTTTTCGGCCACATACTTAATAGGTATAGCAGCCTTCCTATAGAACTCGGAGCTAAGCCCTGACCCCTGTGCCTTTTCAACAATTTGCTCTACTGCCGTGAGCAGGTCCATTTGTCTTCTTGTAGCCATTTTTCTGCCTTTCTTTATACTTGTTAATTTTTATGGCACAAAGTTACGACCGGACTATGCCATTTCGAGGCACACCTCAAAGAAAAGTTTGCTCCAACCCTATCCTAAGACTGTCCGTTGTAACATTTTCACTCCTTAACGTTATAACGTTTAACGTTTTTGTTTCATCTCATGCGTCTTAATGTTCCATTCTTGATGTATCTACCGCCTTTACGTTCTTTTTCTTGTAGTCACCAAACTTATAGACAACTGCAAAAGTGACAGATGCCCAGTTGTAGTTGATCTTCATTCGATACTCTTGGTTGCCCTGCACGGAGCGGGTGTCGTATAGGTTGTTGAAGATGTTGTTGCCATTAAGGCGCAATCCCCATTTCCCGTCATGCGACGACCATTGCAGTTTGGCATCCATACTAAAGACAGAACTTATGTCATAATCGTTCTACTTTTATCTATTACCACCTTTATTGGTGACATATGATTGAACCATGTATCTTATCGTTTGCTTCAACATGAATTCAACAAGCAAGTGCAAATTTACTCAATTTGTTCGTAAAAGGACCCGTATGGTGTTTTAAAATCTATTACCCTAGTTCGGGATAAAATAGCGATTAGTTGCATGTGAAGACAGATACGCGAATTCTCTTCCCATGCCATCAGGCATGGGCTGTATATAAAGAATCGAAAGAGATTATTCTGTCCTTAGAACAATGAAA
>ENA-OROM01003352-OROM01003352.1-human-gut-metagenome-genome-assembly--contig:-NODE-3352-length-10438-cov-10.347780_pt1 | contig 10438 bp, 10 predicted proteins | sample MGYA00242129_ERZ509050 | MGnify/ENA primary metagenome ERZ509050 (study PRJEB26280, sample SAMEA2338701) | human gut metagenome | biome: human gut; feature: human-associated habitat; material: faeces...
TTGAAGGCCGCTATTCCCCCAAATGGCCCGACGGTAAAAAACACGCCCGCAATGTTTACGCCCACACCCGCGAGGAGTGCGAGGAAAAGCTGAAGGTGCTGATCGCGGAGATGAAGGCAGAGATTGCGGAAGCAAAGCGGCTGAAAAAGTTGGAAATCCACCAGATCGGGACAGCTCTAAGATGATTCCGTCTGAGAAGATGGAAAAACTAATATGGAGGAGCGTTTCAGCTCCTCCACGTTGATGATTATTCGAGAAAAGTACTTTATGTATTTTGGAAAAGAGTAGCAAGCATATCAATAATTTTTTTAAGATTTGCGAAAATAGCTTTAAGGGGGTCTGAATCTAAAGAACAAATGTATTCACAAAAATCCATCTTCTGAAACTCAACGATAGTATTATCGTCTCCATAGTCACCTTCTTTGACTTTTGAAGAATAATAAGGAGTGACATCAACAGAATCTAATATCAGCGCATTTTCAATACCCTTTTTCATGCGCTTTGAATTAGTGTAAGTTGGGATAACCCGAGTATAAACATTGTTGCGAACAGTTTCGGTACGGCTTGTATCACAATCAAATAGGCAAACATTCTTGATAGGAAGGTTCCTGCCGATTAGGAATTGAGCCGCTTTATTAAGTGCATCTTTTCCTGTATTTTCTTCGTTTTTGGCGTCCTTCATGTACCCAACCCATTTGAATTGGAACGGAACATCATAGCCGAATACCTCGAGGGCTTTTTTGAAATATTTTTCGTCCGTTCTTCCCTCAAGGTATACTGTGGGTTTGTCTGCGGCAAATCCCTGAATTGAAAAGGCATCCTGAATTGCTTCGATAGAGGTGCACTTAAAGTATGCAGGCTTGTCTTGAACAACAATATTTCCAGTAGCATCTCGTGTAAGTACAATGACCTTGTCATCTCTACGTCTATCATTATGAATTACAAACGGAGAATGTGTCACAGCAAAAATTTGTGAAGTTTGGACTCCGGTATCGTCGGTAAATATGCTTTTGTAGTAATCCATGATTTTGCCTTGCCATGTTGGATGCAGGCTAATTTCTGGCTCATCTACGAAAACAAATGCGCCGTTGATTGCATTTGCATCTTTGAGCAGGAAACAACCTCGATATACAATTTGTTTCTCTCCGGAACTTAACATATCGATTGGAATATCAACTCCATTTTTTCGGAAAAGAATGGTTTTTCTTCCGTTTTGATTGACGATGCAGCTATAAGAGAGCGTATCAAACATTCGATTGAAAGCCGATGTAAATCGCGGCATGCGCTCTGAAACTTTAAGATTCTTAGCTACTGTTTCAGGGTTCTCTCTAACGGAAAGGGCAATCTCTGCATCGTCTAAGGCTTGGATATCAATTAAAAGCTGATTAATTTGCGTGGGGAGGTCATTAGATGATCGCCGACTATCATTTGTAGCATCTAATGTTAGACTTGTAACTGAAGATAGATGCTTGGAATGAAAATTGATATCGACATCAGAGTATATTCCGGCGGTTGGGTATCTATTGGCTAAGTCAGGGGAATTAAGAAAAGTGTTCATTCCAGCGCCATCGTTGGCAAATAAATAAGTGCTTCCATCTTGTAAGACTCTATACTCGTATGTGATTTGAAAAGGATTTCCATCCTTTTCAAATTCAACGTCAGCTTCGAAGTTAGCGGTTCGGGAGACCAGCATATAAATTGAATTAATAATAGTGCTCTTTCCTGTTCCATTCTCCCCGGCAAAAATTATTGTATCGATACATTTTCCCTCTGAATCACAGAAATTAAGCGAAAGATTTTTTAACACGGGATGTTCATGAAATACTATTTTTCTAATCTTGTACATTATTATACCCCTCTATTATCTTCAAATACGGTATATATAATTAAAAAAGCCGCATGGGATATACCCATACGGCTGCCTTAGTGGCGCAAAGGCCTACCGTTAGTTAATTATAATACAATTTGGTGAAAATTACAATAAGACATCGAGTTTATAAATGCACTCAAATCCTGCGTCGCAATAGACAAAGAATAAAAAAACAGCCCCTGAAATCATTCGATTTCAGGGGCTGTGGTCCGAGATGGGAGACTCGAACTCCCGACATCTTGCTCCCAAAGCAAGCGCGCTACCAACTGCGCTAATCCCGGATTTTTGGTAATTCAGTTTTGTACCAGATGTGGTCAAACATGTGGTCACGGCGATTTTTTGACCACCTCGACTTGCGGGGGAAGTGCCTGTATCGCAGGCGTATCAAGGGATTGCGGACACGGTATTTTCTGGTTTGAAAGGGGAGCATCCTGCTCCCAAAGCAGGCGCGCTACCAACTGCGCTACACCCGGATGTTCAGTGGGAATTATTATACCGCATGTTGAGATTGCACGCAAGTATTTATTGAAAGTTTTTAATAAGCTGTTAACAGTCGAATTTTGCGGAATGTCGTCGAAATTTTTCCGTCCTTATAATTGAGGCGGCAAACGGCCGAGCCGCAACACGAAAATACATGACTATTTCCAAACATGTATCGGCCAACGGAAAACATTTTTATAAGGAAGGAGCACTATACAATGTTAAATCACATTTTTGAAAGCATCGGCAAGATCCTTGAATGGTCAGGCGGCAGCGACGCAAGCAAGACCGTCATGGATATCCTCGCAAATATCTTCGGCAAAATTGAAGGTAAATAAGTAATCTACTTATATATTTTAAGTGCCCGACAAATTGTCGGGCACTTTTTCACAGAGTTTGTGATTTTGCAAGCTGCTTATTCTTATATTCGGCTTTGCCGGTCACGTCGCTGATGATCTCAAGCTCCGGCGGAGCGCTGCACTCCGGCTTTTCGGAATAACAAAACAGCACTGCGCGCTCGGCCGAGAACGGGTAAACGTCGATCTCAAACCGGCAGCTGTCATACACAAAGCGGTACTTCACCTTGCTCACGCTGCTGAGCGTTGGGTCAGCCTCGAGCATATAGCGGCCGTATTCCTTTTCGGTGATCGGCCTTTCGGTGTCCCACTTCGTGCCGTCGGGGCGAAAATGCTTCTCGGTGTAGAAATACAGCTCCTCTTCGCCGTTTTTCTGCCGCCGGACGCGGCGTTCGATGGCCGGGTTCGTCATTGCGAGGTATGTCTGCACCATGTCGATGCCGACGGCGCGGTAGCGCGACTTCAGCAGCTCGATATCCGGCATGGCAATGAGGTACTTGCGCTTTTTGACCATAGGCTCGGGTTCGCCGATGACGCGATAGATCTCGCGTATCGCACGGTTGATCTTATCCTCGAAATTGACCGAATTATCAATAATGCGCAGGTTCTGATACGCGCTCCAGGCATTCAGCGTTCGATCGTCGATCTCGCGCGCGTACTCTATCGACTCGCTGCGCGCGGTGTTGCCGAGGTTGTACGCAAACTCCGCGCCCTTGGCACAGGTGACGAGATACAGCACCGCGTCGTAGCCTGCGAGCACCTCGGCCTCGGTCTTGCCGCCGACGCGATAAAGCGTGTCGGCAAACTCCTCGTCGGTGATGTATGCCTTGTCGTCCAAAAGCGCGCGGTCGTAAACGATGAGCACCTTTTCCTCTGGCACGACTTCTGCCGCTTGGAGGGCAAGCTTTTCCTTGTGGATCTGGTCGGCAATGACAAAGTCCTGAAACTTCAGCATCGACATGCAAACACCGAATGGGTTTATTCCGAAGCCCGATATAAGCTCGGTCGCCGTTTCGGGAATGGTTATAACGCGCCAGCCGTCATCCTGCTTGAATTCCTTGAGAATGCGGCTTATAAGCGTCGTTTTGCCCGAGGCGGGGCCTCCGGTGAGCACGACTCGGTAGATCTTTTTACCCATTTTCATTGTCAAATCTCCTCAAGGAAGTCGGAAAATCCGGCAACCGTTTTGAAGTATTTATCGCAATTTGAGCGCATGAAGCTCTCGATCTCCGGGATGTCATTCGACCAGCCGGCGGCGGCGAAATCCACGCCGCAGCTTTTGGCCATATCGTAGCCGGGCTTGAGGTCGTCGAGCATCAGAAGCTCCGAGCGTGAAAAGCCGAAGCTCTTCATTATCTGCTCAAGCGGATAGGGGCTGGGCTTACGCTCGCTCGCCGGACTTTCCCAGCCGAACACCAGGTCAGGCTCGGGCAGGCCGTTTTCGCGGTAATCGCGCAGAATGTTCTGAGTGTAGGAATGCGATACGACGCACAGCACGCCGCCCTGCTCCTTATGCCGCCAAAGCAGCTCGCGCATGCCGTCGTAGGCCTGCGGAACGTGGTGCTGGACATAGTCGTTCCAATATATCTGCTCGCGCTCGGTCTCGGCGCGGCTCATGCCGATGATATCGCAGAAAAACGCGACCACGCCGGGGTCAAAGTTGTATTTTATATACTCCTCGAGCGTGTAATGCACCTCGGGATGATAAATGCCCGTGTACTCGACAAAGCAGGGGTAGTGGACCGTGGCGGTGCTGTTGACAACGGTGTCGTCATGATCGACCACCAGACAGGGATATCTCATGTTTTCCTCCGGGACCTGATAATTACTTATATATATTATACCTTGTTTTTTTCATTCACGCAATACGCCCCTGCGCCGATGTGACGCAGGGGCGATTTTTTGTTTTGAGCTTATTTCTTTGCCGTCTGCGCGTTCTTTACGCGGTATCTTTCAAACAGATAACCGATGAACATGACGACCGCGAAGAAGATCAGGAAGCCGACGCACTGCTTCCAGCCGTAGCCCGTCCAGATCGCGTAGCAGAAGAACAGGCAGCAGGCAACGCCCAGAATGGGAAGCACAAAGCGCTTGACAGGGCCAAGCTCCTTTGCCTTGACCATGAGTCCGATCATCATGGGGATGTACATCAGATACAGACAGATGATGCCGATCTCGTCCGGCTCCCAGGCAAACCACTCGCTTGAGTGCACCGCGCCGAACAGGCCGGGGCCGCCCATCCACATCATGACCGTCCAGGCATACCAGAAGCCTGCGAGCATCATGCCGACGATGGAGGACTTGATGGCGAAGTTATTCTGATCGTCGATGTGGCCGAAGAAGCTCGGCTGAGGGCCCATGCCGCGCGCGGAAACTGAGTACATGCTGCGGCAGGAGGCCATAATGAGGCCGTTCATCGTGCCGAGGCAGGAGATGGTGATGAACACATACACGATAGTGCCGATGACGTTGCCGAACAGCTTCGAGAACGCAAGGCGCGGCAGGCTCTCGCCGAACGGCCAGGTGGAAATGATGGTGTTAACATCGCCCACGATGCTCATCGCCCAGATATACAGAGCGTAGAGAACGATCGTCACCAGCGCGCCGATGACCAGTGCGCGAGGCAGGTTCTTCTTTGAATCCTTAAGCTCGGCGTTGATGCTCGTTGCGAGTATCCATCCCTCGTAGGCGAAGGCAAATCCGACGATCGCCTTGAAAAATCCCGTGCCGTCAACGGCGACATAGTCGGCGGAATTTACATAGTCGAGCACCTCGAGCGTCGTGCCGTTGACAAGTCCGGCAATGGTTCCGGCAACACCCATGAGAATGAGCGGAATGAGCTTGATGACCGTCATTCCGACCTGGAGCTTGCCGGCGATCTTCGGGCTGAGCGCGTTGATGCCGTAGCCGATCATCAAAAATCCCGCGCCGACACCGATCGCAACGGCGTTTACCTGGCCGTTTGCAAAGTCGATCGACGATATGCCGAACAGCTGCAAGAACATCATTGCCGAGAAAAACGCCAGCATCGACGCAAGCGCCGGAGTGTAGATCGTTGTCATGAACCAACCTACATAGTAAGCGTACTTGGAGCCGAGCGCAAGCTCGGCGTAGTCAACGACGCCGTTGACTTTCTCATACTTGCTGCCAAGCGTTGCAAAAACCAGCGAGCAGATGATGCATATCAAGCCAACTATGCCGACGACCGCAATACCCTGCAAAAGGTTGCCGCCGGTGAGCGACAGGACCTTGCCGCCTTTGATAAAGACACCGGAACCGATAACGATTCCGATGACCATGGAAATCGCTGTAGGCAGTCCGTACCTTTTTTCCATTTTGTTTTCCATTACTTTCTCTCCATTAATTCTTTCTCTTGCTTTTTTAATTTAAAGCAGTATATAAATAATACGCCGTTTTAGTAAATTTGTCAATATAATCATGAACAAAGTGTAAATATCTTTCATCCTTAACGGTTTACTTGCACGCAAACGTACAAGCCGGGCTCGAAAACAGCCTATGGGTAGAGGGAGCTGAGGCATCAGCATAGAATAAATTGCCGAAAGGAATGATCAATTTGAAAATATATCTCTCACCCTCGGATCAGCTGAGCAATCCTTATGCTTACGGCGGCACGAACGAGGCTCTTCAGTGCCGGAAGATCGCCGCTGCGTGCAAGACGGCGCTCGAGCGAAACGGCTTTGAGGTAAAAACAAACTTCGCCGACGGCTCGAACGCCATGTACGAGCGCGTGCGCGAGTCCAACGCCTGGGGCGCGGACGTTCACGTCTGCATCCACACAAACGCCGGCCGCGGCCGCGGCTGCGTCGTGTTCGTCGCGTCAAAAAGTCCCGAGCGCATGAAATACGCGCAGCCGGTTTTTGACGAGATCGACGCGATCACGCCCTATCGCTCGGTCTACGGCATACGCGAGAAGCAGTTTTACGAGATCCGCAACACGACCGGAACATGCATCTACTGCGAGTGCGAGTTCCACGACTCGCCCGACACCGCGCGCTGGATAGTCGAGCACACGGACGATATCGGCGAGGCGATATGCCGCGGCATATGCCGTGCCGCCGGGCGAAATTATATTGAGAAAGGAAGCGAAAACGACATGACAAGATGGGAAAGGCTTGAGGATATACCGGCCAGCTACCGCGAGATGGCGCAGCGCTTTGTTGACGCCGGCGCCCTGCGCGGCAAGGATGGCGGCAAGCTTGATATAACGGAAGATATGCTCCGCACGATGGAGATCATGCGCCGCTATTTTGAAAGGGAGGCTTAGGAAAATGGACACACCGGATAAAGCCGCCGAGATTAAGGCCGCGGCGGCAGCGCTTATCGCCTTCGGAACCGCGCTGTTCGGCTGGGTCGGCTGGATGGTGGTATTGTGGCTTATCGCGATGGCGCTGGACTATCTTACCGGCACGTTCGCGGCACTGTATAACAAAACCTGGAGCAGCGCGGCCGCACGGCGCGGCCTGTGGCACAAGCTGGGCAGCATCTTCGGCGTGCTGGTTGCCGCAATGTGCGATCTTGTGCTCAGGCTCGTGGGCGATAACTTCGGCTTTGAGCTGCCGATGATCGGCCAAAGCTGCCTGATAACGCCCATAGTCGCGGCGTGGTATTTCTTCACGGAGCTTGGCAGTATCGTGGAAAACGCCGCCGCAATGGGTGCTCCCGTCCCGGATCTCCTCAAAAAGCTCATCGCGCGCGGAAAAAAGACCATTGACGATAAAACCGGCGACGGCGATAATGAGGAATAAAACCAAAACAGCAGGTGCGGACTGTTCTGCACCTGCTGTTTGCACATGGGAGATATTATGGATATTTACGGTTACGCGCGCGTGTCGAGCACCGATCAGAACGAGGAGCGGCAGCTGCTCGCGCTTCGCGCAAGAAACGTTCCGGAGCGGAACATTTTCGTTGACAAGCAGTCGGGCAAGGACTTCCTTCGTCCGCAGTACAAACAGCTCGCGCGCCGCCTGCGCGAGGGCGATCTGCTGTATGTGCTCAGCATCGACCGCCTCGGCCGAAACTATGAGGAGATCCAGCAGCAGTGGCGTTATCTCACGAAGGAGATAGGCATTGACATCGTCGTTATCGACATGCCGCTTCTGGACACGCGGCAGGGCAAGGACCTCATGGGCACATTCATCGCCGACCTCGTGCTGCAAATTCTGTCCTTCGTCGCGCAGTCCGAGCGCGAGAGCATCAAAAAGCGGCAGGCCGAGGGCATAGCGGCGGCAATGGAGCGCGGCGTGCGCTTCGGAAGGCCAGAAAAGCCGCTGCCGGATGATTTCTCAAAGCTTGTTTACAGATGGGAGATCGGCGCGCTGCCCTTTGGCGAGCTTATCCGGCGCTGCGGAATGAGCGAGGCCACCTTCTATCGCCGCCTGCGCTCAGAACGCAGCAAGGGGAAATAAAAAACTATCAAAAGGTGTACCTTTTGATAGTAGCTGTCATTACATGCTATGATAACAGATTGTTCACAAAAATGCAATACTTTACCTCTAATTTTGTCTAAAACCGCTTGTACAACTTTGTTTTGCCGACAACTCTTGCCATTTTTGGGTGCAAAAACTTTACTATCAAAAGGTACACTATTTGATAGAAAAGGCTGAATGATAAGGAGATGGAAAAGAAATGGCAAAAGAGCCCAAAATGGTGACGTGCAAGCATTGCGGCGCGGAAATAGCCGCCGGTGCAAAAACATGCCCTCAGTGCGGAGGTAAAAACAAAAAGCCCTTTTACAAAAATCCGCTGATCATCGCGCTGATCGTTGTTGTGATAATTGCCGTTGCGGCCAGCGTGGGTGGAAATGATCCGAGCAACAGCAATCAGGGCAACAATAATACGATCAGTAATAATTCCGACGGTAACACAAGCACAAATAACACTTCTGAATCAAATAGTCCGGAGATCACCTACACTGCCTATAACATGTCCGAACTTATGTCTGACCTTGAAACAAATGCAATGAAAGCATCAGATAAGTACAAGGGACAGTATGTTGAAATCACTGGCCGATTAGACGCTATTGACAGTGATGGTGCGTACATAACTCTTGATGCGGCAGATAATTATACTCTCGCAAATATAACTTGCTATATAAGAGCTACCGAGCAGAAAGACGTTATAATGGACGCGACCATCGGCGACACACTGATAGTAAAGGGCAAAATTACCGATGTTGGAGACGTAATGGGGTATTTTCTTAACATTGATGAGATAACAAAAGCAGGATGATCACGCCCAAAACAAAATGACCCGGATCTTATGTACGGGTCATTTTTAATGTGATGATATAGTGCGGACGGAAGATTCGGGCGATCAATGCTCGCCCCTACTATCGGTGCAGCCTTACTTTTCCTCTGTCTCTTTAATAAACATCATAAAAAAGCTTATTGCCAGCAGAGCGCAGGAAAACCAGATCGCGCGGACGGCAAAAACGTTTGTCAGCAGCGCGCCAAGCCCGGCGCCGAGCGCGAACAGGCCGATCACGCCGAAATATGTCAGCGCCTTGTGCAGGATCGCGATATCGCGCGTGTGGAAATATGCGCAAAGCGCCTCGGTGCCGCTGCGCATGTTGCCGATGCACATGGTGCTTGCGTAGGCGTGGCCGCGCACCTTGCGGAAGGTCTGCACCTGCATGGCGCACACAAAGGAAACGACGGCGTTGGCGAAAGTATTAATCGTCTGCGGCAGAAAGCCGACGGCGAAAAGCAGGACTATCTCGGACAAAATTATGAGCTGCCGCCAGTGTACACGCTCCATGTATTTATAATGCCGGTGGACGCACTCGGCAACGAAAATACCGAGCATAAAGGCCAGCACAGGGACAAAATATCTTGCACAGTGCGACCACTCTCCGTCGAAGAGATATGCGCTCAGCAGCACGATGTTGCCCGTCTGCGCGTTTGCGAAAACCTTACCGCGGCAAAGATAGGTGTAAGAATCCTGCAGGCCGCCGGACAGGATTATAAACACGGCCGTGAGCATGGATTCGGACATCTGGCCGCGTATGCGCTTGGCGTACATGAAGCAAATTCCCCCTCGCCCGAAAAAACAGCCTCGATTATACGCCCTGCCTTTCCCTTTGTCAACTTCTTAGTAGCGATTTTTTAGAGGCGCATTGGTGACTGCGTCAATGCTCCTCCAAAGAGCTGTCGTAGAGGGTTTTGGGGGACAGACCGGTTTCGGCGGAAGCCTTTTTGCAGGCGGCCTTGCGCGACAGGCCTTCGGAGCGATAGTGCTCGACGAGGGTGAGCGCGTCGGCGAGCGTAAACTCCGGCTCGGAATCCGGCGCTCCGTCGATGACCAGCACGAACTCGCCCTTGGGCGGCGTTGCGGAAAAATACTCGACCGCCTCGCCGAGCGTTGTGCGTATCGTCTGCTCATGGAGCTTTGTCAGCTCGCGGCACAGCGCAATGCGGCGATCCGCGCCGAAAGTGGCTTTCATGTCCTCGAGCGTGCGCATGAGCTTGTGCGGCGCTTCGTAAAAGATCATGGTGCGCTTCTCGCCGCACAGACTTTCAAGGTGCTCGCGGCGGCTTTTATTTGCGGTGGACAGGAAACCCTCGAAGCAGAATCTGCCCGTGGGAAGCCCCGAAATCGACAGCGCCGTAATGACCGCGCACGGACCGGGAATCGCGCAGACGGGAATGTCTGCCTCTGCGCACAGGCGAACCAGATCCTCTCCGGGGTCTGAGATGGCGGGGGAGCCTGCGTC
>ENA-OROM01003359-OROM01003359.1-human-gut-metagenome-genome-assembly--contig:-NODE-3359-length-10409-cov-2.437126_pt1 | contig 10409 bp, 8 predicted proteins | sample MGYA00242129_ERZ509050 | MGnify/ENA primary metagenome ERZ509050 (study PRJEB26280, sample SAMEA2338701) | human gut metagenome | biome: human gut; feature: human-associated habitat; material: faeces...
AGTCAGTTAGCTGTTTTTTATTATATTCTTCAACGTTTTAGTTGCCAAGCACTTTTTCACTTTAATTTAATAAAACTGTGAAGTGATGATTTTTCATCCTACATATACAGACTCATGCTTTGTCTTGTAATACATTGCCCTCGACACCTTATTTTTCTCCAGATATCCATTTTGCACCAGATTTTCCAGAACCTTTTTTCGCAGATATGAAGAATCTCTCACACCGAGATAAGCTGCTATCTCCGAAACCTTGTGTGCGCGATAATAGCAATATGCTAGTACCTTCTCATCAAAATCTGTGCCTTCTGGAACTGGTGCAAATTCAATAGTTGGAATTGCGCTTTCCTCTATGCCATCAACATATGTTAAGTCTGGCAGCACTAGTGTAAAATGATCAGATGCGGAAGAAATAAACGGACGATGCTTCTCGTCTGCATCTTTATAATCCTCCACAATCTTATCAAATCCTGTTCCTGCTGCTTCCATCACATTGCAGGACACTAACACAGAACAAATTAGTTCGTTTCTTCTCTTTGAAATAATTCCAGATAAATCGTATGTTTTTCCTAGCTTTTCTCCCCTGTAAAAACCTCCTGGAGACGAAATTTCCAAACGATCCCTAAACAAATCTACTTGAATCTGAGTCCCATCAAGAAAATAATCACGGTGAGCTACAGCATTGATAATTCCCTCAAACAATGCCCTCTGTGGATATGCATCAATATTTTTTCTGCCATCCTTTTGTTTTATCACTGAATGATTCATTCGCTGTAAAACAAATTCTGTCATATATTTAATTGAAGAAATAAGATCTCCCTGAAAACGGTTAATGGTTACAATACGCTCACTGCCTTTTGTAAATCCTGAAAAAACAGAACACTGTACTTGTGTTTTTCTTCCATCATATCCATCTTGAAACAGTACAGCGCCATTTGCTAAAAAACCATTCTCATCATAAAAGCCCATAGAGCGAAGTGCCTTTTCGGCAATTTCCTTTCCATTATTATGCTCAGAATAAAACTCATGCAAAATGTGAAATTTATCTGCCTCATATTTCTCATCAGATGCTAAAATATCGTATTGTGTATTTTTGCTTTTCACACTCATCTCTATAATTTCCTCGTAGGTTGCACCATTTGTAAAGCCATCCCTTCGCATGAAAATAGATGGAATATTTTTATATTTTAATATGACTGGCTTTACAACTGACTCTGGAATATTTACCCGAATCACAAAGCGCTCATTTCCTTTTACTTCATAGGAAAGGAAGGAAATCTTCATCTGCGGTCTAGGTGACAGATGTTCATTCACCTGATTATTGAAATAATTACGCTCATTGTCAGCCTCAGTGCGGCTAAATCCAATCAATTTATTAGTCTTATCCTCTACGCCAATATAAAATTCTCCACCTAGTGCATTCGCAAAACCTGCAATACTTTTCAGCCATCCTACTACATCTTCTCTATTTAGTCTGCTTTTACATTCAAATTTATCATTTTCTAGCTGTACGTTTCCAATAAGCTCTTCCAAATACATGCGCTCACCTCCAAAATAGCATCAAGCTTGTTTTAAAACTTCAATGTCATTTCAATTTTACTTCAAAGTCACTTCAAAGTCAACTTCAATGTCACTTCAAACAAGCTTCAATCTACTTTGAACTACTTTTCTGCGATCTGGTGATCGATCATCTTTCCCTTGTCAAAATGGAAGATCTCATCACAAAGGACACGGATGTCCTCGCTGCTGTGGCTGGCGACAACGATTAGCTTTCCCGCTTCTCTTTGCTTTAGAAGAATCTGGTACATTTCCTGCACGCCATCGTTATCTAAGCCTGACAATGGCTCGTCCAAAAGGAGAATATCTGGGTGCTCCATTAGCGCCTGTGCCAGTCCAAGGCGCTGGCGCATACCGAGCGAATATTTTCCTACATGCTTCTTACTCTCTGGGTCAAGTCCAACAAGACGAATCGCATTTTTAATATCTTCATCGGAAATCTTATGGCGAATTGACGCAAGCATCTTCAAATTGCGAAAGCCTGAGTAGCCGGGAAGAAATCCTGGATTTTCAATAATGGCTCCAATATTATCTGGCGCATCAATATCTTTTCCAAGTAATTTACCGTCAATTGTAATTGATCCGGATGTGGGCGAAACGAAACCCAAAATATGCTTCATCAGCATCGTTTTTCCTGATCCATTTCGTCCAACAAGGCCATAAATTTTTCCTTTTTCCAGCGTCATGCTAATATGAGACAAAACTTCTACACCATCAAAGCTCTTTGTCAGATCTTTTATTTCTATCATTATATACGTTCCTCACTTTCTCTTTTTGATCACTCATTATTGGTCGTTATTTCCCTGTAAATCTGTTACCATGATTCGTTTACTCTGATAATAGATTGCCACAAAAGATACTAACAGCAAAATTACATACAGAGCTGAAACTGCTGGAATCGTGAGTGCCCGATGCGCCTGTACAGAATCTAGTGACTCCACGCTTGTCCAGCAGACAGGAGAAAAATATTGCAGCCAATAATTTTTAGGCCATGCAAGCCACATCAATATCGGATCAAGAAAAACAATGATTCCACTCACAGCTAGTCCCCACAATATATTTTTGCTGATCAAGCTAACGAAATACAAAATCATACCAAGCAGTGTAAAGGAAGCCCATGCTGTCATAAACGTATAAAGTGTTGCTCCACTTGGGTATAAATATTTCACAACTGCAATTGGAATAATCGTTGGATATAATTGAGCTAATTGCTCTTTACTCATCTGTGAGGTTCCATAAACAAGATCCGCCGCTGCACCATCCCAACTGTCCCTCAAGGAAAGAATTGGAACGGCTACCAGTGCTGCACAGACTGTAATAAATGCGATATAAACAAGTGAAACTGCTGCTATGTATAGACAAGTACCAATGCACCAGCCAGAACGTTTGCTCCTCATGATTGCATATGGTGTAATTGGATAATAAAATGGTGCATCACAGAGTAACAAAATAAGCCCAATATGAAAGTAAATTTTCGGTGTTCCAACTGAAATCTCTGTACTTCCAAATAGTAATGGAAGAAGAAGTGGTGTAGATACTGCACCATTATCTAGTCCATATTGCAGAACAGGTTTCAATGTATTAAAAACAATAAGCGCAGTAAATAAAAGAATAAATTTTACTCTAAAGTCCTGTCTCCAACAATTAAAATTAATGGAAGTAACTGCTATTGAACATTTAAATAAGCCCATGTTTTTTCCTCCATTCTAGTCTTCTCGCAAAGAAAAATGCACAAAAAGCATATATGGTCAGCGGATACAGCATCCCCCATAAAACATAATTCTATGAGATACTGTACTTCCCCAAGTTGATGACATAGAAATCAATCCGAGTATACTAAATATACTTCTACTCGGAATATAAGAGACTGCCACATAAAATACCAGTCCACATGTTCCTACTGCCACAAACAAATTTGCCTGATATACCGATAGCAACAAACCAATACCACTACATGCCACTGTAATAACACCAAACTGAAGTGCCATCATAATTAGATAAAAAACTGGATGTCGTACTGCAAAGGCTCCGTAAAAGAATCCTTCCACATAACTTCCTACTAATGGCATCCCTCCGAAAAGACAAAGAATACTATAGAGTCCAAAAGATACTAACATTCCTAAAATAATCGCCAAGCAGTTAACTGCAAACCTCGTTAATGTATATGATGTAATTGTTGTTCTTGTAAAAATAGACCGAATATATCGACTTTGCATATCACTGCAATAACTTCCCGTATAAAGTCCACCCAGCAAAAACACTACTACTATTTTAAATTTATCAAACGCCAAACTTTTTGCCAGTGTATCAACTGGTCCGCTATATCCTGGAACATCCCCCCATCTCGTATACATTTTTAAATCATCCCATGTTGAAATAATCAATACTATCAACACACCAAGCACGACCGCACAAAATTTTTTACAGAAAATACTTCTTTTCAAATCCATGCGAAAACAATTTGACATATCGTTACCTCACTCTAATCTTGTTTCCAATAATCAGCCACAAACCCACTTACTGCATCAATCCATAATGATCCAGAGTCTCTGATTTTTGTATTTTCATCTGCATTTTTCAATACATAATCTACTTTCCATGAAGGAATTGCACACAACTGATCTGTTCCTGCATATTGCATTGCATACACTAACGAAACCGCATCAATTTGTATATCATCCTGTGTCCGTATGCCCAACGTCTGTGCTACCTGAGACACTGCTGCTTCCTTGCTAATCAATTCACTGATTTTTGATACAGCAGTTTGTTGGCAAGGAACATGTCCTGTTATTAATACAATTTTATCTATATATGGAACATAGACAATTTCTAATCCTGCATCATGTGAATCTAACAACATTCCATTTAATTTTGATCGATAATACACTACCATGGCTTCATGCTCTTTTTTCCATGGCAATCCGCGACTAGTTGCACTATGTAACTGATCATCCATTTTTTCTGCTTCTTCATCTTTTCCTTCATCTCGTAGTTCTTCCACCTGACCTTTTGTCACAATATCAAACCCTTCACCTGGCGCACTGATACTATCAGCAAACACTTCATTAACCTTTTCTATTGCATCCAATGTAAAAGCATATACTGTAATATCACAATCACTTCCATATCCACATGCCTGTGCGTATTTACTACAAGCTTCTATTGCCTGTTCTTTTGAACATATATCTAAACTTTCATTTGGACATAACTGTCTAAACGAATTTCCCATTCCATTTGTAAGATATCCTAATGAATTTATAATAGCATCATAACAATCTCCCGCACCATCTGTCACGTCATTATAGCTGATAATACCTGATGTTATACCAGTGTATACAATTGTCTTTCCACCTATTTCATAGTAATATTCGCCAAGTGAATGCTTCGGCTTATATTTTTCCGCTTCTTCTATTGTTGAGGTTTCCATAAATACCTGTGCAAAAAGATTCAGATCAATATTTTTATATACAACACTCAATGTCTCAGCACTTGTCTGCGCACTTTCATTTTGAACTTGACTCATATCTTCATCGTTCTGATTCATTTCTGATTGAGTTTTTTCAGGTTCCGTTGGAATACTAATATCAACATTCCTTTTAAATCTACATCCGCCCAATGTTCCCAACAAACTGTATACAACTACCATTGTTAAAATTTTCTTTTTCTTATTTTTCATCGAACTCCTCCTACGAAATATCACCCTAGAGAAACCTTCTAGGCTTTCGCCTTTGTGATATATTTTACACAACTGATCCTCCCCTACTTACCTTCGGCGCCTTTATATATGCAAGTAGAAAACAATCAATGTATAATCAAAAAAAGATTCGTAACATCTTGTTGTTATACTAACGCAATGTTATGAATCTGTCAATTAACATTTATATATATTTTTTCTTACATTTTCCTTAAAGCACCTATTTGGCTTCATCCTTTTACTGTACCACCAGCGATCCACCCTCTGTCCGCTCTCCTGACAGTTTTCTCACAAATATATGTATCATCTCTGTAGTACAGTATGCTCATGCAACCGCACTTTTACACTAAACCTCCTGTTTTAACCGTAGAAATATGTCAATTATGAGTTAATGCTAAGATTACAATACTCAAAAGTATAACTATCACTACAAATATCAATACGATTATGCCTGCTGTTTTAATGAACTTCATATGTTTCATACTAATCTCCATTCCGCCGCCTTCAGCCGGCGGCACAAATAGTAATGAAAGTATTTCAACTCTCTCCGTTATGCTGTAAAATAGTTTGTAAGCAAGTAGAAAACAATATATGTATGCTAAAAAAAATTCGTAACATCTTGTTTTTATACTAACTTGATGTTACGAATCTGTCAACTACTTTTCACTATTTTGTCTATTGTTTTCTTTTTGCACTATTTTTTCTTACTGTACTACTAATGATCCACCCTCTGTCCGCTCTCCTGACCAATTCCTGATAAAGACATAATACAGCCCACTCTCTTCTATATCAAAGTTATGGCCTTCATTCTTTCCTTCGAGGCAGCGTCTTTTCGTATCACGGATGATTCCATATTCTACTTTATAGTTCGCGTATGTATAAACCCATATGCTCTCGCCTTTTTCTTTGTAGAACGGACCAAACTGAATTTCCTGATCTTTTTGCAGCGTCCATTTTTGTTCATCTGAACCATATTTATGGGCTGATTTTTTTGATAGCAGCTCATCAATTTTAATCTCATCACCAGTAAAATAAAGGTCAGATACATCAAGCTCTGTCTGCTTTTTCTGATACTCCGTTTCTTCTGATGTAATAAATTTCATTGCGGCATCATAGCTGACTATTGATGCAAAGCTGATTGTATAGGCACTTGTACATAAGATAATACCTGCAAGAATTACAGCTGTTATACGTCCTGTTGCTGTAAACATCTTACTGTTTTGTGCAAGTTTAGTCTTTTGAGCGGCACGCTCACGCGCTTTTAACGTGTTTTTGTTTTCGCACAGTGCTGAATACGCATATGCACGCCGCTGCTTCTGATCGGCTGCAAAGGCACGAATCTTTGAAAAATATTCATGCTGCTCTATGCCAAGCTGTTTGATGCTGTCAAGGTCACAATAATATTCATTACATACATTTAACTCTGCAAAAAGCTCATTTATGCCCGGACAAAACCAGTAAAGACTTGAAATCACAAGCATCATCTGCTTCATTAAAAAATCTTTATGATGAATATGCGTCAGTTCATGCACTAGAATTAGCCGAAGCGTCTCTTTGTCGATTTCACCTGCCGGAAGAAAAATACATGGGTTTAAAAATCCCATTGTCATTGGCGACACAATATCTTTGCTTATAAAAACATTAACATGGCGGCAGATACCCATTTTAGTGCAAAGCTTATATGTTTCTTTTTGTTCATCCTCCTGCCACAAAAGATCTCGCTTCGCGTTTATTTTTAACTGATACAGGCTATTAAGCTGACATACTGTAATAGCAGTTCTTCGCAAAGCACCTGCCAGCCAGATAATTATAACAGCACTAAGCATAAGCGTCACAAATCCCGCTGAACGAAACATTTCATATTGAAATGCATGTCTGCCTTCTTTTTGCTGCCAGTACAGAAAAATTATCGGGACAAAGAAACTGATCAAAACAGGCCAAAGAAGCATCCTCATAAAGATCGTATCGTTTATAAAGTGACGTTTTCTGGCAAAGCGCCACAAATTTGCTATTATGCTTCCTGTCATTCCAGTCAGAAAGAAAATCCAAAATAATGTTGCTGACCACTGAAAGAAAAAGTTGAACCACTCTGTTTTTTCCATATTTTTTCACCTGTCTTTCTTTTTCATCAGTTGTCTTCTTCGTCCTCATCCTCTGCACTGTAAAGATCTGAGACAAGCTGATCAAGAGAGCCGTCATACCAGAGCTTTAAGATTTCTCTTCCCTTCTTTTTTCTCGCCTCCTCTTCTTTTACCTTTGCTGTATAGAGGTTTACTCTTGTGCTGACATCTACGTTGACATAGCCCTTCTGATCAAGGCGGTACATAAGCGTGCCGAGTGATCTGCGGTCAAGTTCAGTCTGATATTTTTCCAGCAGAATCTGCTGAATCTGTGTCGCTGTCACCGGACGGTCAGAACCCCATACACATTTCATAATTAAAAGTTCAGTCTTTGACAAATCTTTCATAAATTTCTTCCTTTCTTAAATCTGTTTTCCTGCGAATTGTGAATCATACAGTGAGCGATAGAAGCCGCGTTTCTCCATAAGTTCATTATGTGTTCCCTGTTCGATTACTTCGCCTTCTTTTACAACTAGTATACAGTCTGCATTCTGAATTGTCGAGAGGCGATGTGCTATTACAAAGCATGTCTTGTCTTTCATAAGCTCCAGCATGGCTTCCTGAATTTGAAGCTCTGTTCTTGTATCGACATTTGATGTGGCTTCATCGAGTATCAGCATATGTGCATCAAGAAGCATTGCTCTGGCGATAGTTAGAAGCTGCTTTTGTCCCTTGGAAATATTTCTTCCGTCATCTGTAAGTACTGTGTCGTACTGCTTTGGCAGACGCATTATATAGTTATGAATACGGGCGGCCTTGCAGACACGCTGCACATCTTCGAGTGTGGCATCTGGCTTGCCGTAGGCGATATTTTCATAAATTGTTCCGTGAAACAGCCACGTATCCTGCAGTACCATGGCAAATGCACGGCGCAGACTGTCTCTTGTAACCTTTGTAATGTCGTTTCCATCAATAGTAATTTTTCCGCTGTCGATATCGTAAAAGCGCATCAAAAGATTTATGATGGTTGTCTTTCCTGCTCCTGTAGGACCGACGATTGCAATAAGCTTACCCGGTTCTGCATGTAAACTCAGATCATGGATAATAGTATGATCCTTTGTGTAGCCGAAGCTTACATGTGACAGCTCTACATCTCCGTAAATGTCGGTGAGTACTTTCGCATCTGTGCTGTCAGCCGGCTCCTCTGTCTCATCAAGCAGTCTAAACACGCGCTCTGCGGCGGCAAGTGCTGACTGCAGCTCGCTCATGATATTTGCAGACTCGTTGATTGGACCAGAAAATTTTCTTGAATACAGAACAAATGAGGAAATATTTCCAAGTGTCATCTGACCAAATATGAAGCGAATCGCTCCAAAGATCGTGACTAGTGCAAGTGAAATATTGTTGACAAGGTTTACTGACGGTCCTACCATGCTGCCCATGTAATCGGCGCGGTAATAGGCATCCACAGCCTCCTCATTTTTTGCCTGAAACTTGCCTATTGTATTGACTTCCTGATGATATGCCTTTAAGCTTTTCTGACCTGCAAGCATCTCCTCTATAAAGCCGTTTAACTCGCCAAGCTTTCCTGAACGTGCACGAAAAAGAGGTCTTGTAAGTCCTGTAAGCTTTTTAATAAAGAAGATTGTAAGCGGTACAGTAACGACAAAAATCAATACAAGCGGCGGTGAAATTAAAAGCATCATAACTAGCGAGCCTATTACTGTAATAAAGCTTGCAGCAAGTGACACAACATCATTTGAAAGGCTTGTGTTTATTGTATCTACATCATAGGTGATACGGCTTATAATATCGCCTGCCGCGTGCGTATCAAAGAAGCTGACAGGAAGACGCATCAGGCGGTCGAAGATATTGCTTCGCATAGTTGAGACTATGCGCTTTGTAATCTGAAGCATGACAAGATTTAAGATATAGGCAAGTGCTGCCGATACTAAATACAGCGCGATCATGATCTCACAGCAGTAAATTACACGCTCCATATTTACCTGTCCCTTGCCAACCATTGCATCGACGGCATAGCCAGAATACATAGGACCTGCGAGCGACAGCAGATTTGAGCTTATACTTAACAAGATGGCAAGAAACAGCCAACCTTTAAACTGCCACAGATAACGGCCAAGGCGAAGCAGGATATGACGCTTTTCACCCTTCCCTTTTGTAAACTGTGCCTGCATTTTTTCTTTTTGTTCTCTTGCAATAGCGCGGCACTCCTCTGCCATGTTGCGGTTATCATTTTCCTTTTGATGTGCGCGGCATGCGGCCTCGATCTCTTCCAGCGTGATATCATGGTTAAGCTTTGGAGCATTTTTTTCTTCATATTGTTTCATATTCTTATGCTTCATCAATACCACCTCCCATCTGTGACTGGCTGATTTCCCTATAGACCTCACAGCTTTCCATCAGCTCTTTATGTGTTCCATAGCCGATCATTTCTCCATCTTCAAGAACGATAATCTTATCGGCGCGGTAAATTGAACTGATTCTCTGCGCTACAATAATGGATGTAAGATCGCCATAATTTTCCTGAATTGCCCTGCGAAGACGTGCATCTGTCGCATAATCAAGCGCACTTGATGAATCGTCAAGCACAAGAATCTGCGGATGCTTTGCGAGTGCTCTTGTAATTAAAAGACGCTGCTTTTGTCCACCTGAAAGATCCATTCCCCTGATGGCAAGCATAGCATCAAGTCCCTTTTCCTCAATAAACTCGACAGCCTGCGCATCCTGTGCTGCTGCCATTGCTTCTTTCTTTGAGACATCACGTCCAAAGCGAATGTTCTCATAGATTGTATCATGGAAAATAACATCATTTTGGAAGGCAGCTCCAAAAAGAGGCATGAGTTCCTTTGACGTGTAGGTGCGCACATCGCGGCCATTGACATAGATGTGTCCCTCGTCCGGATCATAGTAGCGCATCAAAAGATTCACAATAGTTGTCTTTCCTGAGCCGGTGGCTCCTATGATACCAAGCGTTTCTCCTTTATTTACTGTAAAGCTTACATCATGCAGACAGTCCTCACCGTCCCCATCCTCATAACTAAAGGATACATGATCGAAGATAATCTGCGGCAGGACAAACT